>Ga0208022_1000127_pt1 | contig 29829 bp, 52 predicted proteins | sample ColrivemetaGS747_FD_187622 | JGI IMG/M metagenome (GOLD analysis project Ga0208022, IMG submission 187622) | Estuarine microbial communities from the Columbia River estuary - Freshwater metaG S.747 (SPAdes) (version 2) | ecosystem: Environmental > Aquatic > Marine > Intertidal zone > Estuary ...
TTTTCCCCCGTATCAATTCCCCCGCTTTATAACCCCAAGTTATATACCTTCGATTACATGCCTACGTTATAACTTGTAATTTTATTACATGGGTATGCTGGCACGGTAATTGCATAGGCAAGATTCATGCCAAGGGTTACAGATATTTTAAAATCGTAGTGATAATGCGAATGATTATTATTTGGGTAATCGAGCACCCATGCCTATTCCAAGGGTATACGGGGGTAAATACCAACGTTCACAGAGGTACCTACAGAGGTAAAAAAAGCGGAGATTACAGGGGATATTTACAGCAGAATTTACAGAGGTACTTACAGATATTTTTATCAGAAGAAATTTTCAGGGGAGAAACAGGGGATGTTACCCAAAATTTTTATAAGGGGGTATGTAGCATAAATACGACACCTTAGCAACAACACAAAATGTTACAGAAGCAATCACAAAACAATACTCAGATGCAGATTAACAAGGGAGAACTTATGTAGAATACGTCTAAAACGTATCAGATGATCCTACAAACGCTCTATAACACAAATAGGTACTTAGGTATACCTATACCAACAAAATGCACTGTAGGTTGTTTAAAGAGGTCTTGTAGGAATGATAATAACGTGCGTATATTTTACCCGAATATCATCGGTTAATTCGCACACCAACTATTTGAGATATTTCATGTGAGAAAGCTGAAAAGGCTTCAGGGAGGAAGCCAGAATAGTGTTGGTTATAACATACGTTGTTATAATTGTAGTCCTTTGTAGTAACGTATGACATTACATTGTACTTTGGGGCTTGCTTGCTTGTTCAGCCTAGCCTATCGCCCCATAACAAGAGTATGAATCTGTTGTATTTATCCCATCAACATCGGGGCTTAACTACAGGTGCTCTACCTTTGTTCTGCTACATATGTATACTACATTAGTAATATCTTAAGTATATCTACTCAGCTTATCTACTAGTGTCGGAATTTCCTACACGCGCATGTGGGAGTTTGCTACACGTACATGCTGGAATTTGCCACACGTGTAACTCAGAACAAAGGCAGATCCTGATGGTTTGATTCAGCTTTACTACTGTTTTTAACATCAGTATTTACAAAGAAGTCTTTAGCGAAGATTACCTCACCTTTGGAACAGAAGTACTTAACCCCTTTGATCAAATGTGGGGGTAGAACATAGGTATAGATATTTTTGAATACATGCCCTTGTTTTCTTTCCTTGTAGTAATCTAGTGCTCCTATACTTTTGAGTTTACGAATAGAAGATACCACAGTATCCCTACTTACACCAAGTTTGTGTCCAATTTCTTCCTGAGATTCATAGTATTTATTACCGAAGGATTTGAAGTATTGGTACCTACTAAGCATATAACTCCAGATAGCTTTATCGTTAAGAGTTAAGGTAAGAACTTCAGAAGTATCAAGCACAAGTACCTTATTCACCATAAGCATATAGGAATCAAACTTAATAAACTTTAGTTCTTTAGCCATAATCCCCTCATAAGCGTTCTTTTGTTAATCCCCAGTCTAACATATTATCAGTAAAATCAGATGATTCATCGAAGATAACCTTGTGTACTGAGATACCAGAATATTTGAAACTATCCTCCCTGTTGCTTAAACAACCGTATTCTATTCTCAGGCAATAACTGGGGCATACGTAGGCTTCAATACACATACTTCTTTCCTTTACGATTATCGTTGTAAAGAAACCACAGTTCTCCAGTTGTTTGACTTCCTCTTTGAATTTAACAACAGCTTTTTCCCTTGTGTCAAATAGCTTTAGGATTTTCATCGTAGATTCCACTCCTGTACGATAACGTTTCCATCTATGGTTCGTGCATACTCCATAGCTGATACGTAGGTTTTAAATACACCCAGTATCCTATCAGCTACAGAAGAGTAGCAGCATAAAACTACAAATACTGTTTCTTTTGTTGGTTGTGTTACCATTGTACCTCCTCTTCAGTTACATAGTAAGAGTACTTACTGTTTGTTTCAATCTTTTTCCACTCTTCACATGACTCTTCTGCTATTGTTTGTAAATGGTAAATACCCAATAAATTTGTCAGACACAAATCATCATCAGTTTCATATTCCTCCCAAACACAGTATACCTTCATTTTACCTCCAAATCTTTGTAATCAAAGTAAAAACGAAGAAGAATAAAATCTTGAAGCGATTGCCTGTTTGCTCGAATAGTTGGGTTTGTATAGTCTATGCAATAGTCTTGTTGTGTCATTTGTTCTTTTCCTCCATTGCATCCATGATGGCGTGGGCAAGTTCTAATACACCATCCCGAATTGTTTTAGGGGACTCACTTTTTGCAATTTTCAAAATACTTATTTTGTGATTGTCTGCTACTAAATCAATACCCTCATCCGTCAGTCTCACCAGTGGCTTTCTGTGCCAGCTTTCGATATTTTCTCTGTTGCATTGCGCATCAGCAAAATCAGCACCGCATTTTTTGCACACATAGCTGGCCTGCTTAACCGCGTCGCCTTCACATATTGGGCATTGTGTCTGGTCGGGTTTGGTGGCGAGGGCTTGCTTGGCGTGTTTCGCAAAATCGCGGTAGTTTTGTTTATGGGGCCAAGGATAGTCGCATTTGGCGCAATCTTCGGCTGCTGCCTGAATTTCGCGCAAAGTCTCGCGCATCATGTTCACATTTCCCGATTTATTTAACACATCATCGCTGTCATGTTCGTTTTTTGGCGTTTCGTTAACATGAGCGAGGGCTTCATAACCCGCTTCCATTGCCGACTCCCATTCGTCTTTAGTTTTAAACAAAGGTGGCCCATTCTGAACGTCAAGCAACGCCTGTAAAGCATCTCTAAGCATCTTGTCGTGTTGGTTCATGGTTGTTCCTTAATTTGTACCTCGGCTGCTGCGATTGCTGAACGCCCATCTTCAAAAGATTTTTCATAGTCACTCAGCATTGTGTTGAACATAGTGTCACTTGCTGTGGCTTTCTTACCCCCTTGTTTAAGTAGACTGTGTGCAGCAATTAAATGTACAGTGACGTTTTTCAACGCCTCCAACAACTGCTCATTCACCGCAACGGCTGGGGCTTTAAGCTCTCTGACAGCTTGCAAAGCAGCGTCTACACCTCGTTTGCCTTTTTGTTGCCAATTGGGGCTAACTTCATTTAAAAGTTCGCACACCTGAAGCCAAGCTACAGCTTGATGTTTAGTATCTTCATAAAGTGGCACCGGCTCCCCTTGCGCAACGACTGAGGCTGGTGGTGTTTTGGCAACAGCGGCTCTCATGCGTTCAAGAATGGCGTCTTTTTCACCTGTAATATTATCCTGACCGAGTTCATTTAGGCACGAATAGTGGGTCCAAAATTCGATGCATTCTTTCATTAAATCTTGCCACACCACAGGCTCATTCTGTTTATTTATATCCATTTCATTTTACCTCCGTCTCTACGATTCTGTAGTGAAAACAATCCTTGTTTGGTGAATTCTGTTTTACAAGTAAAGCTTCTTCCTTTGTGTAAAAAGTTTGTACATCATAAATACCAAAACCGTATTTGTTGCACTCTATAACAACCCAAACCTTCATTTTATATCCTCATGATCAAAATAATATCCAAGTAAAATAAAATTGATGTCTACCTGTGGATCACCTGAGTATGGTGTTACAAACTCTAACCCACGTATTTCGGTGTGGTAGTGTCCCCTTTCTTCTTCAATACACATTGTTACACCATATTCCTTGAGTAAATCAGCCAATTCAGCTTTAAACAGTTGTTCTTTAGTCATCAGTAGTTTCCCTTTTCCATATCTTCATCTGATATTTGTGTTTGTTTAATATCGTTATCACCCCTACCTACAAAATTTTCAAGTAATCCTAACCAAACGTGATCAGGTACAGAATGTCCTTCGTAGAATGTAATTCCCAGTTCCTTAAGTACAACCCAATCACCAGATTCGCAAGTAATATATTCGATTGTTGGTAAGTCTTTCATTCTACCTCCCTTTGTTCTATAAAGTAATCTGTACACCATTTATCATATTTCGATGATAAAAGTTTGTCAAGATATTCTTTAGCTTTTTCAAAAGTTGAAAATACTTTAAGTACCCAATTTTCGTTTGTTTGTACACACTGTTCAAAAACTATCCAAACCCTCACAGTACTTCCCGTTCGTGGATTATGTAGTAGTATTCTTCTTGTGAAGAAAATGGAAACTTATACTCAACACCTTGAATATAACGTTGAGCTTTATCTAAAGTATCAAATACCGCAACAATGTAATCTGATTCCGTTATTCTATCGTACTCTGCTACAATCCAAACTTTCATTATATCCTCCCCAGTTTTACAATATATACACTACCTCTATGTTTGTAGAACCTAATTTGATTTTCAGCATCCCACAGGGATAAAAACACAGCTAGTAATTCACCCTCTAGGGCTATTCCCCATGCTGTCATGACTACCCCTTTGTTTTAGCACCGAGGACTGTAATATCAAGTTCATGCCTTCCTACAGGTGTTGCATTCCAGTTAATACGGGTAATACCATCGATAATTACCCCATTTACACTAAGTTTTACATCTTTTCCGTATAAACCAGATGTTGTATCAACAACAATAGGAGCAGATTTAACTTTCCTTTGTAGTTTATTTGTATCTTTAACATACTTAATACCACCGAACCAGAATTCATCTGATTCTGAGTCTAGTACATCGTTTGTATATATACCTCCTAAAGACAAGATATTTATAACTTCAGTAACTACCTCTTCGTAAGCTTCTGGGGATAGTCTAATCATGTTTAAACTCCCTGATAAAATCCTCTAGTGAAATTATTTCTACATTACCATGCTTTAAGAACCCGTCAAGAACAGATCTATTGTACCTTGATTTAATCCCTTCGAATTCAAGATCACAGGTATAAACACTTCCGCTAGTACCGTAGAAATGTATATGTCTATCATTAACAGTGTATTTAACAATACCAGAGTTTAACCTCCAAGAATCCCCATCAACATAACCACCGAACCAAGAACCAAAGACTCGGTACCAATTGTGGTTGTCGTCTGCTTTAATTTTAATAATTACCCATTCATCTGGTTCATAATCATAATGGTTATTCATACTTAAACCCCTAGTTTTGCCAATTTACGGTTAATCATACCGATTAGGGCACTTACTTGCTTCATTTGTACTTTAATATCTAGTTGTATCTCAACTAGTGTATTAATTTGACGTTTATATCCCTTAATGGTAGCACGAGAATTCTTGTAACAATGAAATGAAAACCTACCTTTGGGTGTTTCAGGTGTAGCATCTTCGTAGAACTGATTGTTAAGTTGCTTTATATAACTAAGTTCTTGTGTTGAATCGTTAATAAGTTTACGAATCAAGCTCCTACGTGACTGTAGTTTAGAATAACGATCTTCCAAGTCGATAACTGTATCCAACAATATTTCTTTAGATGGCAAGTGGTTAGCCAACCCATCAATAACTACGTCCATAATTTCACTAGAAAAATTATCCATTGTATTTCCTCCTTAATTAAAAACTTTACAAGCTATAAATTTACCAAAATCTTGATCAAATTTCAAGAGTACAATTTCAGTAAAAGTAAAATTTAAACACATCATGCGATCCAGACCTGAGTTCCATAGCGAACAAAGATAACCGTCTTGTGTCTTTATCGGTAGAACTGTAAGCTCAATCTCTTTATCTTCCCCAAACCAAAACGATGTGTTAACAATAGCAGAATTATTTATTATGGTTTAATAACACCTTGTAAAAATTCTTCTGTTGTTTTAGTCCAATCCAGTAACAATTCATGATTTTTGCATTTAAATTCTGCGGTTAATGCAACAAGAAGGTGAAAAGCTTCGGAATAATCTAGATGAAATGTCTTTTCTTCTGTGTAATCACCATGAGCAGGTATTGTTACAAAGAACCCTGCACCGTTTTCCTCTAATACAAGAAGATTATCTTTGTGATCAATACTCCAATCACTGTTTGGCTTTGGTTTTACTTTTACAACACTGTTGTTATCGTCAGTGTTTCCTGTAACAACCCTTATATCAGATTCAGTACTGTATTTTGATTTGTAAATAACATCAGCTTTCATTTTATTTTTTGTAATCTTAGTCATCATTCCTCCTTCTTTATTGCTCTGATTACTTGTTTTGTTTTCTGTAACGATTCGATAAACAAATCTGCATCTGAATCGGTCACAGGAATATGTTCAATTAGTTCCCAATCTACGATTCCGCTGCTACATATGCTTTGGAACTTCTGCCTAGCTCCTTCAAACGAGTCAGCATAGATGTACCCATCCTCCTCTTGACCATTGTGTTTGTACGTAATAATGTATGTGTTCATTTTTGTAAACACTCTAGAACGAAACGATCATCGTAAAGATTTTTAATCATACCTCTGATTTTTGTTTCAAGTTTAAAACAAGACTCTCTAAGTGCTTTTTCTGTAAGTGCATCTTTTTCAGTATAAATACCAGCAAGCTTACAACCCTGAATACTACCTAAAATATATCTTTGTTCTTGCAGGTCTTCGAGGCTCTTAATCAAAAGATCTTGACCTGTTAGTTTTACTGCTGCATTTGACATTTCTCCCTCCTGTTAAAAAACCTTCTCCATAAGTAAGAACGTAGCGTGCTTACAACAGCAAAGATTGCAGTAATTTGAAAATTGGTGTTCCAATCTGGGGTAAACCCGTATAACGGAGCAACGATATAAGCCCAAACTAGCAGTGATAATACGAAACCCGAAACTTGATTTAAAACCGATTCTAAAAAACTACTTTTTTTACTTTGAGACAATTTATCCTCCGTTTTTATTTTTCCAAGTTCTATTTTGACAAATATGTTTTACTGCATGTTTGGAAACACCTAATAACTTTGCTATTTTTGTAGGGCCAAAAGTTTTTGGAACGTATAATTTTTTTATTTCTAAAACTAACTCGTCCGTCAACACTGAGTTGCCATTGTTTTCACCAAAACTATAAGAAGTCAATCCTGATTTAACAGCGTGTCTGATGTTCTCCAAATGGGTACACCACTCTAGGTTTTCAACACAGTTGTCTGATTTATCTCCGTTTTTGTGGTTTACAAAATTTCTTTCTTCATCTTTCGGTAAAAAAGTTAAAGCTACTGCTCTATGAACAAGCAAACTGACTGTCTTACTTTTTAATTTAGAGATTCGATCTCCTGTTCTCACTCTCAAGTAGCCACCTTTTATGACTACTGGTTTTAAAATTTTACCAGACCTACCTTTTACTTGCCCAATTTTGTTCACCCAAAAGTAATTTTCAAAAGTAGGAACAGGAAAAAATTGTAAATCAATTAACTCTTGAGTTTTACTCTGTGCCATAATATGTACCTGCTTCCATGTCTTCATCTGATATTTCTGTCTTTTTTACATGACAGAAATTTGCAAGAATACCTAACCATTCATAATCGGGAATATGATGACCTTGATAGATAATTACACCGTCTACCTTCAGAACTTGCCAATCACCACTTGGACAATTTATGAGTTCTAATTTCATGGGTGTATCTCGAACTCTGCTTCAACATCACCCTTAACTGCTTTGTATACACATACACCGAACAACAAGGTGTTCATGCTAAAAGCAACAAGCAAAGTAATGAACGCAAGTTTCAAACTGAACGTCAAAAACACACCAGATATTACGATTGCAAAAAACACTAGTCCAAAACTTTGACTAATCCAATTATCAAATTTCATGTTAGTCCTCCTTATCCATTTCGACCCAAATACCGTTCAGTTCTGCGCAACAATCTGAAAGCTTGTTACACAAATCAACATTTCTACGTGCCACACAACCTTGACAGCCAGTTGGTTCCTCTCCTTCAACTAGTTTGTATTGAACGTTATCCACGGTACACACAGCTTTTGCAATAATTACTTTACCAACGATTGGTTCTACTGGTTTTGTTACTACAGGAATACCTAATCCCTTTTGTGCCTCTTCCCAGCAAGCTACAGCTAAAGCAAATTTACCATTGATTTTACTACCTGTTTCTGTCCACCACTGTGCAAAACGTGTGCTATCTTCATCCCTCATATTTTCCTCCTAAAGTGATTCATCTAATCTCGACCAATGCTTAAGTTTAGATTGCAGTTCATCAATTGTCAAGGGATTTCCTTCATAAATTTTTATACAAGACTCTAAACCCTCTTTGTTGCTAATGTACAACTTCTGATACGTTGTGTTCTTTATTGTGTTTTCGTACAGTAGTTGATCATTGGTATCCAATTCGTACCAAGATGTTTTGAAATATTGCTCCACAACTCTTGGCACCAAAGTAAACATCTGTTTGTACTCTTGGTAAGCTTCGGTTCTAATTTCCGGTACACAGTATACATAAACTCTAAGCCACATAAAACCTCCATTACATAAAGAAAAAGCCCCGTGGTATCTCTACCAAGGAGCTTGAATTATTGGAAAGTACTTCACTTTCCTTTCACCTGTTGATTCAGGTTACGTAACACCGGGAGAGGTGCGATGTTTGATTTGTAATGGTAGGATTCGAACCTACGTCAGTTATTATGCGTAGATGATCAGCCTACAATAACACGGGAAGGTACCCGCCTTGACTCTGGCCTCTGAGTTACATTACAAAACTTGGTTGCGAACACGGAATCGAACCGTCCTGATAGGTTATGAGCCTAACGTGCGCCACTACACTTTTATCGCGTTTAAAACTTGGAGCAGGTAGTCAAATTCGAATTGACACTTACTGGGTGGAAGCCAATCGTGCTAGACCGTTAAACACTACACCTGCAATAATCTGTATGGGATTTGTTAACGCGCTAAACCTATACTCATTAGCCTAGGTTTGAGTCAACCGATGATCTCTCGTTTATCCCATTGTTTCCGAGTTCATGTCAAGCGCGACTTGACCATAACAGCAATAATTATATCACATTTTTTCTAGTTGTCAACTACTTTTACAACATTTCTCTAATTTTTTTTTTTTAAAATTATCTTTCTACCTGACCAATGTATTTTGTTGTTGCAACCCAATAAACAAAGAGTAAAACCGTGATTGCCACCGTACTTTCCTTTTACTTTCTTACAGTTTACAGTGTCTAAGTATACCCAAGGGTAGTTCCCTACTAAACCTACTTTTATACCTATCTTGTCAAGCCTCTCTACAAATGATTTTAAAGTTGTCATGTTAATTATACCACATTTTTCTAGTTGTCAAGCTTTTTATACAAAAGTCTCTGGTTTTGCTACCGAACGAATCAACATCATGAATCCTTTTTGAATGTCTGTCTTGGCAATTGCAACAAAACGTTTGTCGGTTTTTTCTGATGCTTCAATCTCAAGAATTAAATTACCAAGCTTATTTCCAAAATCTTTAATCGAATTAATCTGTGCAATCTCTGTTTCTGTAAGCGTTCGATAACCTGTAATTTTTTCGTGTTGTTGTTTTTCTTGTATCATGTGTTCTCCTTAAATTTGTTCAACTTCTACACCGTTGTTTTGTAAGTATTTTACCCCTTCATCCGTTCTGTATTGGTGTCTGTAATACACTTTGCGTACACCAGCCATAGCCAACTTTGGTGCGCACTTTGCACAAGGACTGTGAGTTAAAAAAACCACAGAGTCTCTCGCAGATTCGGTGCTACCTGAGAGCTTTATCAGCATGTTGTCTTCTGCGTGATTACATGAATCTTTTGTAAAGCCTTCCTCATTTTCGCAACTATCTTCAACTATTCCGGGAGGGAGTCCGTTCCAACCGATCCCTATTATTGCTCCGTTTTTTACACAAACACACCCGACCTTTAGCCTTAAACATTTCGACAATAAGGAGAACCTGAAGGCTACGTCCATAAATGCTTCTGCAACAATGGTTTTTATTTCCAATATCTCCGTTGTCTTCATTTCTTTGTGAACCCATAAAACTCTAGTTCGGCTTTTTCTCTGGCTTCTACAGCTTCTTCAAAAGTGTCATGGAAACCTAGCCAAAATTGCTGCTTATCTTTTGATATTGTGGCGAAGTATTTTTGATTTTCTTTTTTAAACCCGACACCGGTTCTACCCGATGTATTGTTTGATTTTTTGGTAATGTTGTACGCCTGATTGGTTGGAGTGTCCCACTTACAATTTTCTGGACAATAATTTCCGTTGATGTCAATTCTCTCTAGAGACAAGCCCTCTGGTTTTTCTCCCATATCCTCATAGAAATTCTCAAAAGATTCTAACCACCGATCACAAACTGTTATTCCACGACCACCGTAGAACGAATAGTGGCTATTATTGAGGTTAGTGCATCTTTCACGCATACCTCGCCAAGTGTTGTATGTTGAGGTACCAGTCATACCGTGACTTTTGTTCAAATTAGACGTTATTTCTAGTACAATACACCCACAACTCTTTGTTAAATTTTTAACCAACTTAGTCCCGCCTACAATCGACTGAGACCCACAATCGCACAAACATAACCACCTAGAAGTACCTTTATTAGAATTTTCTACTCGACTCATAACTGTCAGTCTGTTAAATCTCATGCCAACCAATTCATGTGCCTTAGTCACCGTTAAACTCCCCGCCCAAACAAAACCTTGAGAATACTAAAGAAGTCTGGAACTTGTGGTTCTGGTTCCTTGTAGATTTCTTCAATAAAGATTATATTACCGTCTTCTTTTGTGATGTTTTCCATCATTATATCAATATCTTCTTGTTGAATCATTATGTCTCCTAGTGTTGTAGATCTCTGTAGTTTCGCAATGTTTCAAAAAGTTCTTTTACCATACCTTCAGCGAATTTTGTAAGTTCTTTTGTAGAATAACCCTCTGCATAAGTGTCATCTTCATCTTCAAAAATGGTTCCCTTAATACACTTATTTTTCACTAACGGATATGCTAATTCATGAATCCAACCAGAGTTTCCAAAGGGACGTTTACCCGAAAAGCCATCTTGTTCAACTATAAGTGTATGTAACAAATTACCTAGATAATCAGCTACAGTATTTGCACATGCATCGTTTTCACCCATTGGTAAGAACAGTGCATCATAGTGTTTTTGCGACATATGCTCTCCTTTTTTAGTTATTTGGCGACACTGGTAGAATTCGAATCTTACAACCCTCGCCTTAGAAGGGCGATGCTCTATCCAATTGAGCTACAGTGCCATATACCAAATTAGTATATCACATTATTCTTCAGTGTCAACCTCTTTTTTAACCTTAGAAACTTTCTTCGGTTTTTCTACTTTTGGTAGCACCTCTTTCTGCATCTTTTTAAACTCACGGAGCATCTTCTGCTCTTCTTTCGCACGAATACTGTCACGTTTGGCTGCACGTTCGTTGATCTGATCAGAATTCAACCAAATGTCTTTACCTTCGAGAACAGATGTAATCTCAGCAACAGTCAAGAAATCTTTGTAAATATCTAAGTAAAAACCTTTAATCCATTCGTCTACAAACCGTTGCTCAACCATCTGTTCACAATGCCGACCCATTGTCCCACCACGAGGTTGATGAATCATCATAGCTACATGAGGCAATGCAATCACTTCATCACAAGCTAAAGCAATAAAGCTACCACCAGAATGAGCTTTAGAGGTGATTACAGCACGTGTGGTGGCTTCTGTAACACGTAGGGCGTTTGTGATATCGATTGTTGTATCGAGAGAACCACCATCACAGGATACAACCAGTTCAACCAGATCACTCTCTGTTGCACTAATCAGAATTTGAATCAGATCTCTGTACTTAGCTGGCTCTTCTATACCGTTGTCTAAAAACACTCGATAGTGATTTGCTACAGAAGTACTTTGAATGATTCTAACATGCTCTTGCACTGGGAAAAAAGATGCCCCATCCGTGTCCATATTTGTACTCTTATTACTATTCATCAGTCCCCCTTATGTTTTACAAAATCCATATAATTCTTGTTCCCATTGCATTCTTTGAAATATTGCATCAATCATATAAGCAAAATGTTTAGTTTTAATAACTCCCTGCTTTGTGATACTAGCTTCAAAAACGCCTCTGTCTTCCCTAAACTTTACACCCGTTTTACCAGTTTTTGATGGTTTTGCTGGTTGACTTCGATTGTAGTTTTGAACGTTTATATTTGTCCATCTGCAATTCTCTTTAAAATATCCCATAGAGTTGTTAATTCTGTCTAAACTATCTCCCTCGTTATAAGATTCGAACATATCTTCTTTGAAGTTTTCGTAGCTCGACCATCTTTCACAAACTGTTATACCTTTATCTTTATAGTTCACTCTTGCGCTACCTCTTTCGCAGCTAACCCTACCGTGCATACATTGCCAAATTTTGTAGAATTTTGTATATGAATCCCCGTGTGTTTTTAGAATATCCCTGTGTACCTCTGCGTTTAAACAACCACAAGATTTGGTATTTCCTTTTAATACACTTCTTACGATAATCTCTTTCTCTTTACCGCAAGAACAACTCCACAAGGCTTTCATGAGCTTTTTTCCAGATGGTACTATATGATTTTCTGTCAGATTTTTAAAGGTCAACCTGTGAAAAGTATCTCCAATTTTTAATTCTGAATACTTCATCAAGAGTACGCCTTAATAATTGTCTTTGTTAATTCGCTTCGCACAACATCTTCTACTGAAAATTCGTGATAGGCTACACTTTGAAACTTTGCAGAACCATCTGGCTTGAAAAATCTAGGTATGGCATCACGAAGAGCATTTCTACCTTTAGCATCAACATACAATTGACTGTTGTCACCAAGAACACAAACTTTTGAATTAACTCCTGTCCGTTCGAGAACAAGTTTTAAAATCAGTGGAGATAGCTGCTGACATTCATCAACTAGAATTAAAGAATTATCCAGAGTGCTTCCTAACATATAGTTTGGAATCTTAAAATGAATCCTGTGCTCTAAGTCTGTTTCAACTTTACCTTTGTTTAATAGTTCCTGTAACAAAACTTTTGAACTAAAAAAATGTGGCTCAATTTTCTCAGACAAAGAGTTCGGCAAGGCTCCGACTTTATCTAACCCGGCTTCTACTGGAGTTCTTACAATAATAATTTGTTTTGTTGGATCACGAAGATACTCTTCAATGTACGTATACAAAACTGTCATAGATTTCCCAGAACCACTAGATCCTACAACAAACGTCAGATCATTTTCAATGATCTTGTTTCTCAAGTCTTTTTGAGATTCCGTTAGTTGAATTCGACTCATTCCGTAGGACTCTGCCCAATTAGATTTCAAAGGTCTTGTTGGTGCAGTCAAACCAATCTGTACTTTTTCTCTTCGAGTCATTTTCTTGTTTTTATTCAAGATGCACCTCCTTAGTTTGTCTTAGGTTTACGTCCTTTTGTAGCTGTCTTTACTTGCACTGTATTCAGTTCTTCAGGGTTGTGTTCTGCAATGTTTGGGGAAATCACCAGTACTTCGTCCTTGGTTTGTCTTAGGTTTACGTCCTTTTGTAGCTGTCTTTACTTGCACTGTATTCAGTTCTTCAGGGTTGTGTTCTGCAATGTTTGGGGAAATCACCAGTACTTCGTCCTTGGTTTCAAAACTTTTTTCTTTAACCATCACGCAGGAATAGTTTCCAACGTAGGCACTTGGCATCTTTTCATTGTCACTGGAGAATCGGTAACCCTCGATGATCAGTGTCTGAACTTCATTACAAAAATCCCAGAAGCTGAACGCTGTTACCACTTTAATTTCTTGACTCATATAACCTCCTTAATAATTATCACTTGTTAAATCTTCGTACTGCTTTCTTGTCATATTTATCGAACCAGATGCAATCAAGTCTTCGATACTTACAGCTTCAAAGACATAAGCATGTTCTGGAATATCGTAATCTTCCAGATCTATTTTTGATTGTTTTCTTAGTATCATCTGCTGTCTCCTTTATTACCATGAATATATAATACCACAGATTTCTGTATTGTCAATACCTACGATTGTAAAAGATTGTTAAATGGCCCGAAATACCGTTGGTTTGGTCACCCTGTGCCCTTCACCTGTCCCACAACCTCCCGTGGGCGTCGGTCATACAAAAATATTTTACACTAGGTATTGACAAATAGAAAAAGTGTGATATAATATATATACATATGTATATAACAAATGTATATTACATAAGTTATACCTATGTATAAAACATATTAGTACTTATGTAGGTATAATAGGTAGGATACTTATATATTAAACCTATATAGATATATGTTATTATAGGGGTGTCTTCTTAGCTTTTAAGGTATTATACAAATGTAAGATACATAAGTTATAACAGATGTAAACGTATGTAAACATAAGGAGGGAATATTATGAAGAAAGATGAACTCACGCAAGAAGACCTTCAAAAAGTCTTTGTGTACGATGCTATCTCAGGTAGACTCACAAAGAAACGCACTGGAAAAGAAGTTACAGATACAGAATTCGAAAATACACCAAAAGCGTATTTTACATACAAAGGTAAAAAATACGGTATTTTCCTTCATCTGGTTTGTTGGATACTACATTACGGGTCTTGGCCCGAGCAAATTGTATTCCACAGAGATTTTAATAAAAGAAATAACAAGATAACAAACCTGATGGAAGTAAACACAAGAGACAATTATCAGTTGTTGTGTGCTTACAACAATCTAACCAGATATTGCGATGTTAAGCCGCATCATAAATTCCAAGATATTTACCTTGTGAGATATTTAGCTGGTGGTAGACTTAAAAGCGACAAATATGAAGATTATGGATTTGCTAAAGAAGCTTCTGAAGTAATGAAAAACAAATATAGAAGGTCTATTATAAAACTTGGTGGAATACCTCCGATTTAATCCTTTACCTATTGACTTCGCATGTATTGCATGGTATAATTGTTTAAATGCATCGAAAATAAAACCTACATATCAAGTATTCCCCTCCTTTTAGAAATTCTCCGTGAACTAACTGTTGAACTTGTCCTGATTGACTAGGTAATTTGGTGTGTTCTATCGTTGCCCGTGTCCCTCCTTCACGGTAGGCAATCCGCACCTCGTAAGCGGAAAGAATTCTATCGACAATAATAACAAAGGAAAATAACCATGCGATGCTTCTATTGCAAAGAAAAATTATCTAGAGATGCTGAGTCCGATATTTGTGATATTTGTTTGTTCCACGTAGACGATGTTGAGCAAGAGTATGACGAAGATATTCAACGCGATATTGAAGCAATCGTAAATAAAGCTGGGATTACCCCAGCGAGATTCATAGAGTAAGGAAAAATCATGCCATTTGTTTATTTACACAGAGATTGTAAAGGAAAAGCTTATTACGTTGGTAAAGCCACAAACAAAGAGAGAGCTTTTTCAAAAAACTCTAGGAGTGTATCTTGGAAAGAAATAAACAAACAATCGGGTAATTTTAATGTCCAGTTGATTGAGGTTGATAGTGCAGAACTTGCTTCTGAATTAGAACAGCTTATTCTTGATGAGGTCTCATATCTAGTTAACAAAAAGAAAACTTCAGACGAGAGGTTAGACTATAACAAAATCAATTGGGCATCTTTTGTAAGATACGATGAAAAATCCCCTACGTTTCTTACTTATTTGTCTGATTCAAACTGTCGAAATCCAAAATACAAAAGAAAAGCAGGAGAGCCAGCAGGAAACACTCGAAAAGTGGATGGCAAACCTTGTGCAACTAAGCTTGGTTACAAAGGCCACAATTATAACGTACACCGAATAATTTGGGTTTTGTTTTATGGCAACATAGATAAAAATTTTGTTGTAAACCATGTGGACTGTGATCCTTCAAATAACTCGATACAAAACCTTGAACTTGTAACAACTCAGGAAAACTGTAGGAAAAACAGTTCTTTTGTTCACAACAAGCCAGCAAAAAGTTCGGTTACAAATGAGCCATATATTCATTTAAATCTTTTAAGTGATTCAGTGGGCACATACCGATTTAAGTTCTTATGCAAGAAAAGAAACATAAGAAAGACAAAATCTTTTAAGTTTAATAATAAAGTAGAAATGGGTGTGGCTTTCAACAAAGCGGTTACTTTTAAGAAAGATTATTTTAAAAACCTTGTAGATTTTAACGATAGATTGGGTACTGGTGAAAAACACATAAGGCTTAAAAAAGACATACACGGTGTTATGAGGTATTGTGTAGTTTGGTTTGAGAACAAAAAAGAGAAATGCAAAACTTTTGCCTACAGATCTGAAGAAGAACAGACAGTTGCATTTAACAAGGCAATCGAGTTTAGAAATTTTATTTATAAGGAACTTTAACATGCCCCCTTTTATGCCCGGTGTCAGTGGAAACCCTAACGGAAGAATCCCAAAGAAAGAAAAAGAAACTCCCCGCCAGATTAGAAACAAAGAGTTTATGATGTTGTTGCGTAAACTCAAACCTCTGCAAGCCAAGGCTATTAAGACAGCAGGTGATATTCTCAATTCTGAACAAGCAACTGAATCCGGTAAACTCCGTGCATCTGCTTTGCTTATTCAAACTTACAAAGATTTGGTGAAGGAAGTTTACTCTGATACTAAAGTTGGTGATACCGAAGATGACGAAGCACCAGAGGTAGAGGATTCTAAAGCCCCTGTATTCAGTTTAAAGATGTTGGATTCAGATAAAACCGAATAATAATCCAAGGGGAGTTAAATGAGTAATATTATTTTTAGCCCTGTAAGTAAAGAACAGGAGGCGTTTTTAAATTCAACCTCCTTCTTCACACTCTACGGAGGTAGTGCGGGTTCTGGAAAGTCAGCAGCTATCTTAGGTAGTATACTACCGATCTGCCACCATAGGGGCACACGGGCACTTATCATACGTAAAACTACAAAACAGTTATCCGGCTCGGGATCTTTATTTGATGCAGCGATTCAATTGTTTAGTAGAGTGGATCCAAAAATTAAAATTAAAACCAGAGATTTGACCATTATTTTTAGCTCTGGTGCTCAAGTTCAGTTTACATACCTTGATAAGCCTTCTGACAGGTTAAATTTACAAGGTAAAGAGTATTCTCTCATAGCTTTTGATGAATGTCAACAACTCAGTGAAGACAACGTACTGTACGCTTTATCAAGGTTGCGATCAACACTGGTTGACTACCCTTTAAGGGCAATCGCATCTTGTAACCCAGATTATGATTCTTTTTTACGCAGTTACGTAGAGTTTTGTTTGGATGAAAGAGGTATACCTAAGATACGTGAAGACGGTAAATATCCTGAGAGATATTTTTACCGAACACCTACTGGAGTTATTTGGTATAACACACTTGAAGAAGCTCAAGCTGCTCATGGTTCTGGTCAAAACTCCGGTATTAAAAGTTTTAAGTTCATACCTGCAACTGCCTATACTAACACAGTATTGTTGAAAACAAACCCAGAGTATATATCTACACTTAAAGCTTTGCCACGAGTTGAAATGGAACGTTTGTTACTTGGTTCTTGGTATGCCCGAGAAACTGCAAGCGGTTACTTTAAACGTGAATGGGTGACAATGGTAGATTACCCAGATATATCAACAACCAAGCGTTGTCGTGCTTGGGACTTGGCATTTACTAAACCATCTGAAGCATACCCAGATGTTGATGCAACTGCAGGTGTGTTGGTATCGAAGAACAAATCTGCTTATCTCACCGTAGAAAACGTTGTTACAATGCGTGACAGAGTTCATGAAGTTGAACGTTTAGTATTTGAAACAGCATACAATGATGGTAGAGAAACAACTATTCTCTTACCTCTAGATCCCGGTGCCACTGGTGGTGCTTATTGTAGAGATTTAGCTCGTAGGTTAGGTGAAAAGGGCTACTACGTAAAATTAATTAGACCTGAAAAATCAAAACGTCTTCGTTTTTTACCTTTTGCATCTATGGCTGAAGCCAGAGCAGTGCATGTGGTTCGTGCAGATTGGAATGATTCTTTTTTCTCTGAGCTTGAGACGATGGATTTTACAAACAAAACACACGATGACATGGCTGACGCATGTTCTGATGCCACATATTATCTAAACAGATCAATCGAGTTACCCAACTTTCAAATACCTACAGTGCCAAGCGGGTTAAACTTCGACTTCTCTTACAAAATATAAGAACAAAATAATCCACAAGGAGATTTTCAATGGCTGAATCAAAGCCCCGTAAAAGTAAAGTTAATAAGGCTTCGGTCACAGAGGATGTTTCCAGATTCCGTTTGGGTGAACTAGGCTATTCAGGTTTAAAAATTACTTCTGGTGTTGCTCAAGAAGAAATTAAAAAAGAATTAAACTTTCCAAATAGCATTATCACTTATAAACAGATGTCCTATCACTCCGTGATTGCTGCAGCACTAGCTCTATATGAGATTATGTGCAGTAAGGTCGAATGGAAAGTTGTAGAACCTTTGAATGCTACTGAAGAAGAAAAGCGTAGAACAGAAATAATTAAAGAATGCATGCATGACATGGAACATTCTTGGTTAGAGTTCATGCAGGAAGTTGTAAGTGCAAAAACCTATGGTTTTGCTGTGCATGAAAAAGTTTATCGCAGACGTTTGAAAGCCAACGGGTCTAAGTACGATGATGGTTTAATTGGTTGGAAGAAGTTAGCTCCAAGATCTCAAGATACAATTGATAAATTCTTGTTCGATAAAGATGGTCGTGAATTAATTGGTGTTAAACAAAACCTTAGTCTCGTTCAAGACGGTTATGCACGGTTTTCTACACTGACAAACGGTAAAGAAATCACTATCCCACGTACAAAATTCATGCTGTTTCGCACAGGTAAACATCGCGGTAATCCGTTTGGACGTTCTGCATTGCGTGATTGTTATTTTAGCTGGAAGTTTCTAACTCAAATCGAAGAGATTGAAGCGTCTGGTGTAGCTCGTGATTTACAGGGTATGCCTATTTTACGTATTCCCGCATCTTACATGACTTCTGATGCAACTGAGCAACAAAAGCAAATTTTTGCTTACTATCAGAATGCGATGCGCAATATTCAGAACAATCAGCAAGCCAGTGTGATCTTACCATCGGAAGTTGATCCAGATACAAAAACACCGCTGTTTGAACTAGATTTGTTGGGTACAGAAGGTAAGAAAAACTTTAATACTGAATCCATTATTAACTACCACAAAAATAATATTCTGACAGCTTTGTTTGCAGATATTTTGATCATGGGTCAGAATACTACGGGTAGTTATGCATTAGGTAATTTGAAGGCTAACTTGATGGGTGTTGCTGTTGAAGCTTTCTTACGTGAAGTTCAGGAAGTAATTAATAACGATTTGATTCGTCAGACTTACGAATTAAACGGTTGGGATACAACCAGAACTTGTAGAGTAATCTATGATGATTTCCAAGAAGAAAACCTTGAAGAATTCAGTAAGCTGATTCAACGTGTTGCTTCTGTTGGTTTGATTGAGCGTGATCGTGCAGTATTAAACAAGATCCGGGATGCAATCGGTGTAGAACAGTATCCAGCAGATATGCCAGTTCAGGATGAATTGTTGACAGGCAATACTTCAAGGTCTGGTGATGGTATGGCTACAGCAGGCGAGGGTACATCCAATAGCCCATCTGGTGAGGACACCTCTTCTAACAACTTGGAAAACGCAGCGTAAGGGTAGGTTATGTCGGATTTATATGCACAAACAGAAGTAGTATCGGACTCAGATCAAATTGCCATTCGTGACGGTAGGATGTTCAGGGCTTACTTTAAATTCACCGTAGCACCTTTAGCTACAAAACAAATTCTAATTAGAACAGCAACTGACAATCTGACAGTATTTCATGGACGATTTGTAGATGCAGTAGGTGCGAATTGCGAATTCACCGTTTATTCGCCACCAACTTTTAGTGCTCAAGGGACTGAAAACTTTAAAAAGTTTAATATGAACTCATTAAGTCCAAAAACAACCACAGCAAGATTTTGGGAAAATCCTACTATCATTACAAAAGGTAATGAAGTTGATGCAATGATTTTGTCTGGTGGTAATCAAGCTCATGTTACTTCAGGGTCTAGAGATATAATGGAATTTGAGAGAATCTTTTCTATGGGTCTTTATTTTCTTTCTGAATTTACAAATACAGATAACACAAACTCAGTATCTGTAGTTTATAAGTTAGTATGGGAAGAAGTTAATCCCGGTTAATTAATTTTTACTATTACCTATTGACTTCGCATAGTTTACATGATATAATTATTACATACAATGAATAAAGGTTCAATTATGGACAATACAACAAAGCTTGTAAAACGTCCTTCTCATGTTCCCTCAAAACAAATCGTAATTAAATCCAAAGATACAAAACTAAAGCAAGCTACGTTTGTTGTTCTTCAACCTGACGTAGTTGATGCTCATGGTGACGTTTACGATGAAAACGAGATTAGGAAAGCAAAAGAGTCTTTCAATAAAGCTTGTATGAGAGCAAATCTATTCCACATGATGGAAACAGATACTTTTGAATTTATTGAAAGTTACATTACTCCAGCAGATATGGTGGTAAATGATGAGTTTGTTTCCAAGGGTTCTTGGTTATGTACCATTCAAGCCCATGACGACAAAGTTTGGGATGCAATTGAGAGTGGTCAAATTAACGGTGTGAGCATTGGTTGCTCTGCTACAGTAGAGTACTTGGAGGAATAATATGAGTGGAAAAACTCAATCAACAAAACGCAAAGCAAAACGAAAGTTGTCAGACTTCGATTTTACTGGTGAGAATTCACATATTGCCTTAGTTGGCCCGGAAGTCGGTGGCCCTGCAAACGAAAGAACAACTTTGGTTATGAAGGCAAATAAATTTACTGATGAAGAAATTGTAAAGATGCAGCAAATCCGAGTAACTATGGAGTTGCCTGAGTTCTTACAAAAGTTCTTCCATATGTACTACGAAGACAGCTACATCCTAGCAAAACTTCTGGGTTATGAACAGCCTGAAGAGCAAGACGAAGTAGATAGTTACGAAGACTACATTGAAAGAAAACTGGAATCTTTCGAAGTTATTAAATCTCTGCACGAAGCTGAAGATATCACTTCTGTGCTGTCTGGTCTAGATGCAAACGCATACATCGGTTTGTTGAAGGATCAAGAACAACTTGAGAAAGCATTTAAAGAATCATCTGAAGCTGGTAATCCAGCCGAGGAAAAAAGCTCAACCGAAGTTAACGCTGAAGTTGGTGCTGACGTTGAAGCAGAGGCAATTGCCAAAGCTGAAAATCCTGCTCCTAAACTTGTTTTGTACAAGCGCAAGAGTGACGGAGGTTGGGAACCAACCGAAACAAAAGCTGTACTTAAAAAGAGTGCAGCGGGTGAAAACAAAGTTAACTCAGAGGAAAAAATGACTGAAAAAGTTAATGAATCAACTGTTGCTGAGTTCGAAGTAGAAGTGGTAGAGAAATCTGCTGTAGAAGCTATCGAAAAAGCAGCTAAACAAGAAAAAGAAACTCTCGAAAAAGCTTTAGCTACTCAAAAAGAAGAGTTGCAAAAAGCCCTAGAGTTGGTTCAAAAGTTTGAACAAGAGAAAAAAGAAGCAGTTACAAAAGCTCGTTTCCAGCAAGTTAAAGATGCTGTTAAAGATGAAGCTAAAGCCGAAGTTTTGTTCAAAGCTGTGAATCTGCTGGAAGACGCTGCTGAGTTTGAAGCAGTAGTTAAATCCCTAAAAGATATGACTGATCTCGCTGAAAAAGGTGAAATGTTTATTGAAAAGGGTGTGAGTGTAGAAGGTGAAGGTACAGAGGTAAAACAAGAATCCGCTGTTGCCAAAATTCTGAAAAGTCAAAATAAATAATTTTTAAAAGGAATACAAAATGACTGTTTTTGCAACAGAAGCTCGACGTTTGTCGAACGTAGTTAAGAAAGAACTGTGGCCCGAGACTGCTTACTGCCGTTTGGTTGTAACTGTAAATGAAACCACAGCTAAACAGTATGTACCCGGAACTGTATTGGGTAAAGTTACTGCAAATGGTAAGTATAAAATTGCTGTTCAAACTGCAAGTGATGGTTCACAAGTAGCTGACGCTATTGTAATGGGTGAAGTTTCAATTGCTGCAAACACCGATACTAAGGTTTTGGTTCTTATTAAAGGGCCAGCAGAAGTATCTAAGGGTGGTCTGGTATTGGATGCAAGTTATGACACTGCACCAGAGTTGGCTGCTGTTTACGCTGCTTTGGAAGCCAAAGGTATTAACGTATTGGATGCAGTTTAATACTGAAACCAAACAGATATAACATATAAAAGGATTAAATAAAAATGGCACAAGTACGTAGCTTTGAAAAACCATTTGAGCTAGTGGACTATACAGAAGAACTCATGCTGATTCCTAATCAGTGGGGTCTGGTTAACGAACTGGGTATCTTCCGTAACGAGTCTATTTCTCAACACTCAATCACTATTGAAAAAACTGACGGTACCCTTGGTTTGATCACCGATCAACCCCGTGGTGCTCGTAACAACGTAAACAAAGACGATACCCGTCAACTGTTGTCTTTCGCTGTACCTCACTTCCCATTGGATGATGCTATTAAGCCTGAAGACATCCAAGGTAAACGTGCTTATGGTCAGCCTGACGCTGCCGAAACCGAAGCTGCTGTTATTGCACGTAAGTTGGCACGTATTCGTCAGAACCACGCTGTAACTATGGAAGCTGCCCGTTGCTTCGCAATTACCAACGGTGCTATCTATGCCCCTAACGGTAGTGTTGTTGGCAACTACTATACCTCTTTTGGTGTGACCCGTAAAGACGTAGCTTTTGCTTTGAACGTAGGTACTACTGATGTTATCGCTAAAGGCGAAGAAGTTATCGCCCACATTCAAGACAACATTCTGTCAGGTGAATCTGTAAGTTCTGTTACTGCATTGTGTTCCGAGCAATTCTTCTCCGCTCTGATTGCACAAGCTGGTGTTAAAGAAGCCTATAAGTACTACACCTCAACTCAAGAGCCTCTCCGTGCTCGTTTGGGTTCTGGTCTGTACCGCAGGTTTGTACACGGTGGTATCGAGTACATCGAATACCGTGGTTCTTACAATGGTCAACGTCTAATTCCTGCTGGTGAAGCTTACTTCATGCCAATGGGTACAAGCGATATGTTTATCTCTTACTTCTCACCTGCTAACAAGTTTAGCCACGTGAACACCTTGGGTGAACAGGCTTACGCTTTCACCTACCGTGATCCTAAAGATGAGCAGATTGAGATTCAAACTGAACACAACGCAATCCACTTGATTCGTCGCCCACAAGCGATTGTCCGTGCGACTGCTGCTTAATTTATAAGCTATTCGGGAACCTTCGGGTTCCCTTATATTTAAGTACACTACACCTAAGATGCATTCGTGCGGGTAACAGTAAGATAGTGTATTTAAATATAAGTCGAATAATTTAATAAGGAATAATAATGGCATTTACACCTATAGATCAAGTTCGCCTCGAAATTGGGGATAATGACCCAGTAATGCCTAATTTAACTGACGAAGAAATTCAGTATTTCTTAGATAAGAATGAAGGATCTGTTCGTAAAGCCTCATTAGATGCTGCTAAAACAATCCTGTTTAAAATTGCTTCTTTTGCTAACGAAGTAGTAGATGTACTAGAGTACAGAGGTTCAGATTACTTTAGGCAATACAAAGAAGCTCTTATGCTATACATTAAAAACCCAGAGTACGGGGCTGTATCAAAAGCAATGGGATATTTCGGTGGTATTTCTATATCCGATATTCATGCAAATATTTCAAACCCAGATAACAATTACGTTAGTGCAGAGAAATCTATACCTGTTGGTTTTGATGCAATAAATTTAAACAATACCTCCCCTTTCACAGAAGACAACATATCAAGGTCTAACAGTCCTTTTAACATTTAAGGGGTAATCATGCCAAGACCCATAATACTAACATCAAAAAGGCTGATTCAGAGAAACGGTAAAGATGTTAACTACACCAAAGAAACAATCGGTGAATATGATCCAGAATTGTCAACTGTTGTAGGTTCAACCTCTGTTAACACTACAGTAAGGGTTTATAAGACAGATGTCACATACAAAGAATCTCAATCTCCAAATTTAATTGGTAAGGAATCTTGTGTGTTTTTGCTGGCAGGTTACGGTCTAACATTCACCCCTGAAATATCTGACAAAATATCTGATGGTACTGTTTACGAAGTGTTGATGCTTTCTAAAGTAGAAGTTAATGATACCGTTGCTTTGTGGAGATTAGTTTGTGTGAGGTCATAAATGATTAAAATTGACTTTAAGAAACTAAATTCAGATTTAATAAAGTATCGTAAAAAACTTAATGAAGCAGTTAGAGAAGTAATAGCAGACTATACATACGATTTTGTATATACACTCGCTAACGCTACCCCAGTTGGTAACACTGCACCCTACCCTGAAGGTTGGTTACATTTGTACCAAATAAGGAATAAATATCAGGGTTTAAAAATACAAGAAGGTTACGCAATGGGTAACTGGAGAATAACATTCAGGCCCAGTGAAACTGCAGTATCAAGGTATGAAACTAACCCTTCTCTTATAGCAACTACAGCATTTGAACGCATAGCTGATGAATACACCTTCGGTCAACCGATATATATCGTCAACAATGCACCGTACATTAAAAAACTAGATGACGGTCAATCTTCTCAAGCAGAGGCTGGATATATTGACGCTATTGTTCAACAGTATAGAAACTTTGGTAAATATTCTTCAAGGTTCAATGCCCTGATGGCAGGAGTTTAAATGGAATTATTAAATATCCGTAAGGCGTTTGAGAAATCGTTAAAAGAACTAAACTCAGATATTGATACAGCGTATGAGAATGTAAAGTACGAACCAAGATCTAACGTACCTTACCAGAGGTTGCAACTTGCTCCGAATCAAGTACAAAATCCAACAATCGGAGACAATTACTACAGAGAAGAGGGTGAGTTTCAAGTTTTTCTATGTTATCCAACACACATAGGCACATCTGATGTACTAACAAAAGCCCATTTAATAAGGGATTCGTACTACAGAGGTTTAACGTTGGTAGAGGGTGGCACTGAGATAATAATTTCAGAAACACCTAGAATTGACGGAGCTATTATAACTAATGAACGTTATATTGTTCCAGTAATTATCAAATACTTTGCCAGTGTGCTGAAAGCATGAAGGTAAGTTTAACTTAAATTTGCAAATTTAATAAGGAAATAAAAGATGGCAAATATTGCTGAAGGTATCCGCAAGGCGATATACTACAAAAAGGAACTTGCTTTTGGTGAACTACCAACAGCGACTGGTGCAAAAACACTGCGCCGTGTAACAGGTAATTTTAACCTCTCTAAAGAAACATATCAATCTGAAGAAATTCGTACCGATTACCAAATGGCTGATTTCCGTCACGGGGTTCGTTCAGTTGAAGGTTCTTTGAATGGTGAGCTTTCTCCTAAGTCTTACTCTGATTTTTTTGCTGCTGCTTTAGGTCGTAATTTTACAGCAGGTGTTTCTGTTACTGGTATTACAATCGATATCTCCGAATCTGGTGCTAATTATGTAATTACTCGTTCGACAGGTTCGTTTTTAACTGACGGTATTAAAGTCGGTGACGTTGTTCGTTTGACTGGTTCTAACTTAGATTCAGCTAACGTAAATAAAAATCTTTTGGTTATTGCTGTAACAGCTTTGGATTTGACAGTGATTGTAATGAACAAATCACTATTGGTTGAACAAATCGATGTATTGCTAAGTAATGTGACTGTGTTTGGTGCTAAAACTTTTGCTCCTTTGACTGGTCATACTTCTGACTCTTTTACTTTTGAAGAGTGGTATAACGATATCACCCAATCTGAGGTATTTACTGGTAATAAAGTAAACACCATTGGGATTTCACTACCTGCAACTGGTCTGACTACTGTTGATTTTGGTTTCATGGGTCAAGATTTGAAACAATCAGGTACAACTCAGTATTTCACATCTCCAACACCCCAAGGTAACGATGGTATTTTTGCCGCTGTTAATGGTGCTTTGTTGGTTGGTGGTTCTGTTGTAGGTTTGGTTACTGGTCTTACTATTAATGTGAACCGTAACCTCTCTATGGAACCCGTAGTTGGTTCTAACTTCCACCCAGAGATTTTCGATGGTCGTATCTTGGTTGATGGTGAATTTACAGCTTTCTTCACTGGCGGTAGTTTCCGCGATTTGTTTAACAATGAAACAGAAACTTCTCTGGTAGTTGCTTTGACAACTTCTAACCTGAAAGATGCTGACTTTATGAGCATTACTTTGCCACGTATCAAAGTAAACTCCGATACCAAAGATGACGGTGAAAAAGGTATTGTATCTACACACAGTTTCCAAGCTCTGTTGAATTTCAACGGTGGTGCTGGTACTGCAAGTGAAGCAACTACAATCTCTATTCAAGACTCTGCTGTAACTGTATAATAATACACCCTGAATAAACCCCGCTGGTTAACTCCGGTGGGGTTTTTTGTTATGTACCTATTGACTTCGTGATTAACGCATGATATAATAAACAATAAGCTGAAAAATTAAACAGCTAATACCCCTGAAAACCATCAAATGTTTTTGGGGGTTTTTGTTTTAAAATTAATTAACTAGGAGGATAATAACATGGGTTTTAACCTAACAAAGAATAACTTGGCTGAAAAGAGTGAAGTAGGGCATAAGTTTGAATTGCTGATTCCTGAAATCAACGAAAAGACTGGTGCTTTTGTAACAGTACGTGGTGTCCAATCCGCTAAAGTAAAAGCTTACTCACGCCGTAAATTTGCTGAAATGCAGCAAGAACAACAGATGGCAAAACGCAAGGGTAAAGAACCTCGTGAAATGACTTTGGACGAAGCTGAAGATATGGCTATCGAAGCTGCTATCGTTCGTATCATTGATTGGGAAGGTATTACTGAAGACGGTAAAGATGGTAAGGAAGTTAAAGTAGTGTTCAACGAAGAAAATGCTCGACGTATTTTGCGTGAACACTCATGGATTCGTGAGCAAATCCTGAACGAAAGTGATCTGCTTACAAATTTTATCTAAGCGAGATTGAAGAGGCTTTAGAGTACTGTGAAAATGAATTCAAACTTTCTGAACTTCAAAAAGACGGAAGTACTCTAAGGCAACACCTAGAGTCTGTACATAAAATGACAGGTGTTATGCCTAAAGACCTTAACTCAGGTAGTATGCCTGAGTGCTTTAATCAGGTATGGCACTGGTTTCTTCAATTAAACTCGCAACGTACTTCAAACGGGTTCGGTTTGAATCCAATAACAAATCAAGATATGTGGTTCTTCTTTCAGTTAGAGGGGATCGAGCCTGAATCTTGGGAATTAGATTTAATAAGAAGATTCGACTCCGTAGTTATGAATCTTTATGCTAAGAAACAAAAAACAACATAATATAAGGTTTTAGGTGGCACATGGCTAGTTTACCAATTTCAGTAGAAACAAATCAGTTGGCTGGTCTAGAAAAAGCTTTGAATGGGATTGTAAAAGTTGTTGGTAAACTTGCCGATGCATCCCCCGGTATAACTAAAGCTTTGGACAGAATAAATAACAGCTCTAAAAATCTAGCTAAAACTCAGTCCGACACTGGCGTTCAGGTAGATAAGGTAACAAGAATTCTAGAACGTCAGAAAGGTATTCTGGCTGAAATGTCCCGTGATTATACACGTGGTGAAGCAAGTACTCTTGAGTACGCTAAAGCTGCAGGTGCAACTAAAACACAACTAAAAGAATTAGAAGCTACTTTAAAAAGCATTCGAACTGTTATGGGAACAGACCCCTTTGACAATTCGATTGGTGCAATCCGTAAGTATCAAACAGAAAATAAAGTACTTGCTGAAACATTTAAAAATCTGAAAAAAGGTATTGAGTTATCTAACTCAGAGATCAGAGATCTTATACGTGTTAAAGAGCAAGCCGCAGAGGCTGCTAGGCGTGAGGGTGTAGCTGAGAAAATGACTTTAAGCTCTATCCGAGGTTTAGTAAAACTTCGGGTTAAAGAAGCTACGGATGCATATAAAGAAGAAATTGCTCTGAATCGTCAGTTAGTTAAGCAAATCAAAGATTACCAAGATAATTTAAAACGCGCTGCTGCTGTTCAAAAAGGTTTTAATAATGTAGCTAAATCAATTGTTGCACAAGGATTGGATAAATCTTTTGCTACCCTTTCTAACATATCTAAAGGACTTAGTACAGCTTTTGAAAATCTAGACAGAGCAGGTAAGAAGGTTGATAACACATTAGCCAGAATTGAAGCACAAGCACGTGGAATGCGTGAAGGTTTAACTAAAGAAGCCTCCGCTGGTTTATTCGCCTTTGAACAAGCTGCACGAGCTACAGGTAAGTCTGAACAAGAAGTTCAAATTCTAATTGCACGATACAAAGCTTTGCAGGTAGAAATGACAGAGATATCTGCTAAGAATAGAAGGCTCGGTAGCTCTTTCTTAGGTCTTCAAGGTATTATTCGTGCAGCGTTTCCTGCTGCTGGTGCTATTGGTTTTGGTGTAGCTTTGGTATCTACTGCTGCCTCCGTGGTACAAACATCTGATGCTTTGACTTTGTTGTCGAACAGGTTATCTGTTGCTACAGGTGGCGCTGCAGATTTTAATACCGAATTTGAAAACATTTTAAGAATTGCAAACGAATCTCGTACAAGTGTACAAGACGTTGGAACTTTATACGCACGGTTAATACCTGTTGTAGATAAGCTTGGTGGTAGTACTGCCGAAGCTGCTGCGATTACTGAGTCATTCTCTAAGCTGCTACTGCTTGGTGGATCTAACACTCGTGAAGCTTCTGCCGCTATTGTACAGTTCTCACAGGCGTTGGGTAAAGGTAAACTAGACGGTGATGAATTCCGTTCAATTGCTGAAGCAACTCCAGAGGTTCTGCGTCTGCTTGAAGATTCATTAGGTAAGACACGTGGTGAACTAATGAAAATGTCTGAAGAAGGTCAATTGACCGCAGATGTTTTAGGTAATACACTAATTAATGCTTTGGATAGTTTAGATGCTAGGCTTGTTGGCATACCTTTAACTGTAGGGCAAGCTTATCAAGTGTTAAAAAACAATCTTACAGACTCTGTACGTTTGTTTGAAGAATCTACTAATACAGTTGGTTCGTTATCATCGGCTATACAGTCTTTGGCTACTTTTGTTTATGATGTTAATCGTGCATTTAAGGATGGTGAATATAACGAAGTATTGAATGTACTTGGTGATCTCACAGTCTGGTTCGGAAGTGTAGCGCTGTCTGTCGGTATTGCTAGAACTGCTACAGCAGGTTTAGAAGCTGCATACAAATTGTACACTAAGTCTGCTGGTGCTGCTGTTTTTATAACACAAGCTTTGAACACTGTTTTAGGAATGAATCCTGCAATCAGGGCTGTAACTATCATTGCGTCTCTTGCAGGTGCAATATTCTTACTTAAAGATCGTACATTTGAACTTAATGGTTCGTTAGTAGACCTACAAAGCTTGTTTACTGCTGTATTTGAAGGTTTTGGTTCTTTATTTGCTGGTATTGGTGAAATAGTTACCCCTGCTATCGAAGGTATTAAATCATATTACGATTTTGTTATTTTTGGTGCTACTGAAGTTTTTGATTTTATTAAAAACTGGAATAACGGACTTATTGGTATTTTTGTTGGTATCGGTGAAGTTGGTTCTTTAATCTGGAATGGTTTTAAAGACGCTGCAAAATCTGCATTCGATGATGTAGGTTCTTTGGTGTCTGCGTTCTTTACAGATCTAATGGCAGGTGATTTTAATTTTACAACATTTAACCAACAACTTAGTAATTCATTTACCAAAAGTTTTGGTTTGGCACAACAAGCTGTAACTACTTTTTCAAATGCATACAAAAGAGATTACATTGGTGCTTTGACTGAAGATATTAAACTCAGAGCAGA
>Ga0208022_1000130_pt1 | contig 29288 bp, 59 predicted proteins | sample ColrivemetaGS747_FD_187622 | JGI IMG/M metagenome (GOLD analysis project Ga0208022, IMG submission 187622) | Estuarine microbial communities from the Columbia River estuary - Freshwater metaG S.747 (SPAdes) (version 2) | ecosystem: Environmental > Aquatic > Marine > Intertidal zone > Estuary ...
GCAGTGCGTGACATGCCATACACAGAGCAAGAAGCATTTTTTGCTGGTGAAGCAAATGGCGAAGAGTCTACTTCTTCAAGTAGCGTAGACTGGTAATAGGTTAAGAGGCGGAGAGTTAAATGAAATTCACACACTTGCATGTGCATTCTTACTATTCTTTAATGGATGGGCTTAACTCTCCCCTCGAACTTGTTCAAGCAGCAAAAGCGGCGGGGCAAACAGCAATAGCAATTACAGATCACGGAACCCTATCTTCACATAGAGAAATGCAGATTGCTTGCAGAGAAGAAGGAATAAAACCAATCCTTGGAGTAGAAGCATACATATCTCCAACAGATAGATTTGACAAGTCTTCAAAGACAGATAAATCTATTCAAGCATATAACCACATCATCCTATTAGCAAAGAATAAAAAGGGATTAGAAAATATCAATACTCTCCAAGAGCTTGCTTGGAACGAAGGCTTTTATCATAAGCCAAGAATTGATAGAGAAGTATTAGATCTATATAGCGAAGGCATCATTGTTTTGAGTGGCTGTCTTAATGGATTAATTAGTAAGGCTATTGATAGAGGCAGTCTAGATGAGGCCAGAACTCTACTTGAAGGATTTAAGAAGACATTTGGCCCAGACTTTTATGTTGAGGTTCAATCGCATAACCCTGAACCAATTAACTCCGCCCTATTAGAATTAGCAGATGAACTTAAAATTAAAGCGGTGGCAACAGGAGATGCACACTTTGCTAAAGAAGAAGATAGAGTCCTAGAAGAGGCAATGCTTATATTGTCGACATCTCCTAAGATGGATAAAGATGCTGACTTTGAAATGTCTAGACAGATTAAAGATATTAATGAAAGACTAAATTACCTATATCCAGACCGTAGAATATCCTTTCAGGACTACAATTTATTTATTCAATCAAGGTCTGAAATTGAGGCTGACTTTAATAAGGCTGGGATTACCCGTACAGATATATATGATAATACTATTGAGATATCTGACAAAATTGAAGAATACGATTTTAACAGGGGTTTAGACCTACTCCCTGTACCCAAGACCGATGCTGACCAGAAACTGGCTGAGATGGCCTTCCAGGGCCTAGAAAGGCTACGTTTAACAGACGGCTGGCTAGGAAATGATGTGTATGAGCAAAGATTAATGGAAGAATTAGAAGTAATTAGAAACAAGTCCTTTGCATCATATTTTCTAGTTGTGGCAGATATGATTAACTGGGCTAAAGAAAATAATATTATGGTTGGTCCTGGGCGTGGCTCCGCAGCTGGATCTTTAGTTTGTTATACATTAGGAATTACTGACGTGGACCCAATAGAGTACGATTTATTGTTCTTCCGTTTTATTAATCCAGAACGTAATGACTTTCCAGATATTGATACAGACTTTGAAGACCGCCGTCGTAAAGAGGTTAAGGATTATTTAAAGAAGAAGTTTAAGCACGTTGCATCTATTTCAACATACACTTACTTTAAAGACAAGGGTGTAATTCGTGATGCTGCTCGTGTATTTATGGTTCCTCTTTCAGATGTTAACCGTGCAATGAAATCTATTGATACCTTTGAAGACTTTGTTGATTCACCTAACACTAAAGAGTTTAGAACTAAATACCCTGAAGTTCTATGGCTTGCAGATAAACTTCGTGGAAGAATTAGATCTGTTGGAGTACACGCTGCAGGTGTTGTAGTTGCAAAAGATGATTTGAGAAAATATGCTCCTGTTGAATCAAGAGCGGACGCAAGTGATTTAGTATCAGGTAGAATTCCTGTCGTCGCATACGATATGGATACGGTTGCAGATATAGGTCTTATTAAGCTAGATGCACTAGGTCTTAAGACTTTATCTGTGATCTCAGATACACTTGCTTCAATTAAAAAACGCTCAGGCAAAGATATTAATCTTTCAGAGTTGACCCTTGACGATCCAGATGTTTATAAAGTTTTAAGCGAAGGATATACAAAGGGAGTGTTTCAAGCAGAAGCAACCCCATATACCAATTTGCTAATCAAGATGGGTGTAGATAAGTTTGAAGATCTTGCTGCATCAAACGCATTAGTTCGCCCTGGCGCTATGAATACGGTAGGTTCTTCTTATATTAAGCGCAAACACGGTAATGAAGCAGTCCAGTTTATTCATCCAATTATGAAGCCCTTTACCGAGAACACATACGGTGTTATTATATATCAAGAGCAGGTTATGCAGGCATGCGTACACCTCGGTGGTATGACTTGGTCAGAGGCTGATAAGGTCCGCAAGATTATTGGAAAGAAGAAAGATGCAAAAGAGTTCGACCAATTCAAGGATCGCTTTATTGATGGGGCTTCAAAACACATTTCTAAGAAGCAAGCCGAAACGCTCTGGCATACTTTTGAAGCGCATGCTGGTTATTCTTTTAACCGCTCCCATGCTGTTGCTTACTCTATGCTTAGTTATTATACTGCTTGGCTTAAGTTTTATTATCCACTTGAGTTCATGTTTTCGATTCTTAAAAATGAAAATGACAAGGACAAAAGAACAGAGTATCTAATTGAGGCTAAAAGATTAAAGTTAAGTATTAAGCTTCCTCATGTCAACGAGTCTGATGTATTCTTTTCCTTAAAGGAAGACTCAATTAGATTTGGTCTAGGAGAAGTAAAGTTTATTTCAGATAGTATTGCAAACAAAATTATTGACCAAAGACCATTTATTTCTTACTCAGAGTTTATTGATAAGGCTTCTAAAAAAGGTAGTGGAATCAATAGCCGTGCTATCTCTGCTTTAAATGCAATTGGCGGAGCGGCATTCCCAGACAATCCTAGAAGCGGAAATGAAAAGGATAGTTACTACGAGTATTTAGGTATACCTACATTTAACTTAGAAGGAATTCCGCCACGCATTAAATCTCAGGCAAGACCAATTGAAGAGTTTGAAGACCTGGGATCATTTGTAATGTTTGGAATGGTTAAGTCAATCAAGCGTGGAAATGGCTGGGCACGTATTGAATTAGTAGATGAAACTGGATCTATTGGTTTATTCCATACAGAACAAACTCAAATTGAGACAGGGCAGATGTACTTTCTTCTCGTAGGGGATAATAGAATTGCCCGTTATGTAAAAGTTAACGAAATGGATCCAGCTGGGTCTAACTCATTTGTAAACTATTTATATCAAAAGCAATACGACCTTGACGAAGACGAGTATGTTGTAGTAGACTTTACTCCATATGTAACAAAAGCTGGTAAAACAATGAGTCACATAGTTCTTTCAAATTCACAAAAAGAATTAACCCGAGTTATTGCTTTCCCCACAATGTATAAGATGTCTCTAGCTAAAATGCGAGAGGGAATGAAGTGTAAGGTTGTTCTATCCACTTTGGACGATGGAACTTTAATGGTAAAGGAAATAAAATGACAGAAGAATATGATGTAAATGCAGTACAAGCTTCGCTAACGGCAAGCAAAGTTCTTGTTGCTATCTTAGAAACACTGGGTAGCGTAAGAGTTGAAACAAAAACTTTAGTTGAGGCCAACAATAAAGACAAGCAGCTTATTGTAGATTATGATGAAGAAGGCCCAGCTTTTATCTTTAGACTACCTACTGAAGATGAAATTAAGTTTAATAGTGAATTAATTGAGGGCGATATTGAGGAAGCAGAATTAATTAATGACTTCGAGTAATTTGGTAACTGAATATGGTTTAGATGCACTTGCTGCAATTCTTCATGAAACTGCAATTGAAAAAGGATTTTGGGATGGAACAATTAGCTACGACAAGGTTGGTAATAAGCTAGCCCTGGTTCATTCTGAAGTAACAGAAGTTCTTGAAGCAATTAGAAAGAACAAAAGCTCAGAAGAAGTTGTTGAAGAAATGGCAGATGTAATTATCAGACTGTTAGATATTTATGCGGCAATGAGAAATTCAGGAGATTTAATTCATAGCCTAGATGAAATTCTAGAAAAGAAAATTAATATAAATAAAGAACGTCCGAGGCTTCACGGCAATTTATTTTAATGCTATACTATAAAAAAGAGAGAGTATAAATGAGCGTAGATATCGATAACATATTAGCAAAGCTAGATCCAAAGACAAGGGCAAGAGTTCAATCCGCACAGGATGTACAGGTTGAAAAGCAACTGACACCAAGTATCGGATTAAATTTTGCATTACGTGGTGGTCTGGGCTACGGCAGACAGGTACTCGTATGGGGTAATAAGTCTGCTGGTAAATCTTCATTTTGTTTACAAATGATTGCTCTTGCACAAAAAGAAGGAAAGACTTGTGCCTGGATTGATTCAGAGGCTTCTTACGATCAGTCTTGGGCCGAACAACTAGGAGTAGATTCTTCTTCCCTTATTTACTCTCCAGCAAAAACCGTTAATGATATGGTTGATGTTGCTACTAAGTTAATGGACGCAGGTGTTGATCTTATTGTAGTGGATTCCATATCTGCATTACTACCTGCTATTTATTTTGAAAAAGACGGAAATGAAATGAAAGATTTGCAAGACACAAAGCAAATTGGCGCTGAAGCAAAGGATATGACCCACGCAGTCAAGATGTTAAACTATGCAAACAAAAACACACTACTTGTTCTCATCTCACAACAACGAAATCAGTTTGGATCTATGCATGCTTCGCACATCCCCACGGGTGGAATGGCAGTAAAGTTCTTTTCTTCAACTGTCATTAAACTCTGGTCGTCAGAAGCTGAGGCTAATGCTATTAAGGCTGGCATTAAAGTTGGCGACAAAATTATCGAACAAAGAGTCGGAAGACCAGTTAACTGGATTATTGATTACAACAAACTCGGCCCCCCAAATCTATCAGGACAGTACGACTTTTATTACCAAGGGGACTCTCTCGGTGTAGATCGTGTTGGAGAAACTCTTGACGTTGCAGAAATGTGCGGAATAATAGAAAAAGGTGGAGCATGGTATACAGTAAATGGAGAACGTTTTCAAGGACGTGCAAAGGCTGTAGCATATTTAAAGGAAAATCCAGATGTTGTAGACAAATTGGAAGAAGAGATAAATGCCAAATCTTGATGAATTTCTTAATAAAAAAATTGAACAAAAAGAATATCAACTAGAAAGGCTTCCAGGTCTTAGAGCATGCAATACATGCGATGAAGATGTAAGTGGAGCACTGTGGGATCCGATAGAGTTAGTAATGTCTTGGAAATGTTCCAAGGGGCATGAAACAATTTTTAAGATTCAGTAATGTCAGAGAGAGCAGAAGTAAAAAGAGACGGCGCTAAAGCTCAAAAGAACAGCGGGCGTGGCGACTATCAAAAGGGCGATGCTCAATGGAAGCAGTTCCTTGTTGATTATAAAGAAGCGGTAACATCATTTAATTTAAATAAAGATAACTGGGCAAAGATTTGTACAGACACATTTAAGGTAAATAGAGACATGCATCCAGCATTAAAGATTATTATAGGAGCAGAGTCTAAAGTTAGACTAGGCATTATTGAGTGGTCAGTTCTTGAAGAGCTGATTGAGTTTTATGAGGAGAATCATGATTAAAGAAGTATTCTTAACAACACTTACTGGCATGGGTGTAGGTGCAGTATTTAGCATATTTAAACTACCAGTACCAGCGCCACCAGTCTTTGCTGGCTTGATGGGCATATTTGGTTTGTGGATGGGCTATGGATTAGTTCAAAGGATGTTGTCATGACAATGTTTTTGATGGGCTTGCTAGTTGGCCTTGTAGTTGGTTATGGAATGGGATTATTTGCAGACAAATGGGATAAGAGGATTAAAAATGACAGAGGATAAGAACACTCTTGAGCTTATAAGCAATATAACTGAGTTTAATGACCTTCATGATTTTATGAAGGACGAACACCTAGATAAAGCCTTATCAATTGTTGTTAAGCTTTTAATGAACCCAGATGTACCGTCTGCTAAAGCCCCCATGCTTATTATGGAGCTTCAAGCAATGTCTACCAAGTTTGCTGTAATGTCTTCTGTGTATTCAACTATTGCTAAAGATAAAGCGGGTACTGTAAATAATAATAAAAAGAACGTTTATTATTCAGTAAAGGAGTCCATAGACAAACTTGTAGATGCACTTAAGTATGTCGTTAGGTATAATTCATAAATGGCTAGGGAAATTGTAAAGAACCTTAAGTTTAAAAAGCATACAGGAAAGTTTTTTGATCCTGAGTTATTTGCTCAACTTCTTGATGAGTCATATCGTAATACTAAACGAGCAGACGGAGAGATGACCAAGAAATCATTCAGTCCAAGTTCACTGGGTTATGGTCATGGTAAGTGTCCTAGATACTGGTACATGGCATTTTCTGGCGCAGTTTTTGTTGATGATAACGATGCAGTTGCAGTTGCTAATATGGCACAGGGAACTCAGGCGCATGAGAGACTACAGAAGCTTATTTCTACTATGCCTCAATGGAGATCGGAAGAGGAAGAGATTATTAATGAGTATCCTCCAATCAGAGGCTTTATAGATCTTATTATGGAGTACGATGGCGAGACAGTGATTGGTGAAATTAAAACGGCAAAGCAAGAGGTTTGGGATACCAGACAATCAGAGATGAAGCCTACAGATAACCATATGCTACAGCTATTAACCTATATGAAACTAAAGAAGGCTAAGGAAGGTTTCTTCTTGTATGAAAATAAGAATACCCAAGAGATCCTAGTCATTCCAATCTCTATGAATGAAAAGAATACAAGGATTATTGAAGAAACCTTTGCTTGGCTTTGCAAAGTCTGGGATAATTTTAAAGAGGGCGACCTTCCTAAAAGACCAGAAGGTGCAACTAAATCAAAGATGCCTTGCACATATTGTCCAGTTAAGAAAGAGTGTTACGCAAAAGGTGGTCCAGTAGGCACTGTTGAAATTGATTTATTCTCGGTATCTAATACATGATATGCGCTAATAAAGAATGTGCTAAAAAATTTGAGCCAAAGACTCATAATCAAAAGTATTGCAAAGATGAATGCTGTAGGGTTGCAACAAATCGTAGGATTATGGAGAAGTATTATGAAAAGAAAGCTATTAGAAATGGTGCTGTTCGTCCATGCAAGAAATGTAAGATACAATTAAGTAGATATAATAAAACAGAACACTGCGCTACATGTGAAAAGAATATTGATCTGGCTACAAGGGTCAAGGTAAAAAGGATGTTAGATGACATTGGCTAGTCTTGCAAAAACAAAAGCAAATAGGGTTTTAGGTATAGATGCCTCAACAAACTCTATTGCTTTCTGCTTAATGGAAGATGATAACCCATTAAAGTGGGGCAAGGTTGAGCTCAATGGTCTGGATATATATGAGAAGATCCACGACGCAAAAAACAAAATGCATTCTATGCTTGAAGAACTAAAGTCGGATTACATTGTTGTTGAGGGTGCAGTATTTGTAAAGTCTCCAGATGCTGTAATTAAACTATCATATGTTTATGGAGTAGTTATAGCAGAACTAATGTCAACGGGGGCAAAGGTTATAACAATAGCACCCTCATCTTGGCAAGCCTACATAGGTAATAAGAACCCTACCAAGGATGAAAAGCAGGCAATAAGATTATTAAACCCAGGGTACGCTGATTCATGGTATCAAAACAAATTAAGAAATATGAGAAAGCAGAGAACTGCTGACTACTTTAACAGGAAGTATAATTTAAATGTGGTGGATTTTGACGTTGCAGATAGCTTTGGTATTGCACATTATGCTAACAAAGTACTGACAGAGCGATGAAGTTATATCAAAGCCAAACTTGGCTACATAGAAGATATGTGGTTCAGAAAAAAACGGTAACTGAAATTGCCGAAGAGTGCAAGGTCTCTGCTATGACCATACAGAGATACCTAGAGAAGTTCCAATTAATTAGGAGGCGGTAATGTTAAGACCAGTATTTCCAGATGTAAAGAATTTTAATTGTAGTGACTTATATCTTCAGTCTACAGGTGCGCCAGCGGGTGGAAAAATATGGAGAGCTTGTCATGAGATTGCCCACATGTTAATTGAAAAGAATATCTCGTACGGCAACTCAGCATTAGATCCAATTAGAATATTTTCAACGGCGGATTCAACAGAACAATTAAAAGTTCGTATTGATGATAAATTAAATAGGGTAAAGAATAACCAAGGATTTGCAGGAGACAACGATATCGATGATTTAATAGGATATTTAGTCCTATATAAGATTGCTAAGGCTAATTCTGATTGACATTTTAGTCGACTGAAAGTATAATAGACTAATGAGCGAAATAGAATTGTCAGAGCATTTTGACAGAATGAACAGGGTAGTTGAAGAACTTCTAAAAGGAAGCACACCCACACAGATCGCCACCACCACTGGAATACAACGCAAAGAGGTCCTTGAGTTAATCGACGATTGGAAAGACGTTGTACATAATGATAGCAATATTAGAGATCGTGCCCGAGAGGCCATCTCAGGGGCGGATCAGCACTATGCCATGCTTATCAAAGAGGCGTGGAAAACAGTTGAAGATGCAGATCAAACAGGCCAGCTAGGAATAAAGTCTGGCGCATTAAAGCTTATTGCAGACATAGAGACTAAAAGAATTGCAATGCTTCAATCTATTGGAGTATTAGAAAACAATGAAATTGCATCACAAATTGCAGAGACAGAGCGTAAGCAAGACATCCTTGTTAGAATTTTAAAAGAGACTACATCAGTATGCCCTAAGTGTAAGATGGAAGTAGCAAAGAGATTATCCCAAATTACTGGAGTAATTGAGTCAGTCCCAGTAGAGGAAGCCGATGTCGTTTGATTTTACCGACCTTATCGACATGCTCGATGGAGAGGAGTTCGATGAAAAACCAGTCGATCTTAAAACGTTTGTTAGAAGTCCAGAATACCTTGGGCTTCCAGAACTTTCCGACTATCAATACACGCTTATCGAAAAAAGTTCGCAGATCTATAAAGAGTCAACCCTTATCAAATTATTCGGAGAAGAAGAAGGAAGGATAAGATTTAAACAAACTGCTAATGAGGTGGTAGCTCAGTTAGGAAAGGGTTCGGGTAAAGATTACTGCTCAACCATTGCAACTTCATATATAGTGTATTTACTATTGTGCTTAAAAGATCCAGCCACATATTACGGAAAGCCTCCAGGCGATAGCATTGATATCATTAATATTGCTATTAACTCGCAACAGGCAAGCAACGTATTCTTTAAAGGATTTAAAACAAGAATTGAAAAGTCACCGTGGTTTGCTGGGAAGTACAGCGATAAAGCTGCAGAAATTAAGTTTGATAAAGCAATAACAGTACACTCTGGCCACTCTGAGCGTGAAGCCTGGGAAGGATATAACGTTATTGTCGTTATTCTTGATGAGATTTCAGGTTTTGCAATTGAAAATACTACAGGGCACGATCAGGCTAAAACAGGTGTGGCCATATATGATATGTATAGAGCTTCAGTAGATTCTCGTTTCCCAGATTTTGGTAAAGTTATTTTGCTTTCCTTTCCTAGATATAAGAATGACTATATCCAGCAAAGATACGACGCTGTTGTAGCTCATAAGGAAACCATAGTTAGAGATCACAGATTTAAAATGGATGCTGATCTTCCAGACGGAACAGAAGGAAATGAGTTTGATGTACAGTGGGAAGAAGACCATATACTTTCATATAAGATTCCTAGGGTATACGCTTTAAAGAGACCAACTTGGGAAGTTAACCCAGTGAGAAAGATTGATGACTTTAAAGTTGCTTTTTTTACAAACCCAACAGATGCTTTATCTAGATTTGCATGCATGCCACCAGAAGCAATTGATGCATTTTTTAAGTCAAGAGAAAAAGTAGAAAAAGCTTTCAATAAAGGTCATTTAGCTGTAGATACATTTGGTAGACTAGAAGAATGGTTTATTCCAGATCCAGACAAGAAATATTTTTTGCACGTAGACTTAGCTCAGAAGCATGACCATTGTGCAGTTGCAATGGGGCATGTAAACAGATGGGTTAATGTAAAAGTAACTGATACTTATTCTCAGCCAGCACCAATCGTTGAGATAGATGCAGTAAGATACTGGACACCAACAGCTGATAAATCTGTTGACTTTACAGAAGTTAAAGATTATATTTTATCACTTAGAACAAGAGGCTTTAACATAAGCGTTTGTACCTTTGACAGATGGAATTCTCATGATATGATGCAACAACTAAAACAATACGGCATCAATACAGAAATTCTGTCTGTCGCCAAAAAACACTATGACGATATGGCAATGGTAGTGCTAGAAGAGAGGCTGACTGGCCCTCACATTCAGTTGTTAATTGATGAGTTGTTGCAGTTAAGAATTATGAGAGACAAGGTTGATCACCCCCGAAAGGGATCAAAAGACTTGGCGGATGCTGTATGTGGCGCTGTCTATAATGCTATAAGCAGGACAAGATTTGATTCTAATCAGGAGGTAAATATTCATACTTATGAATCAATGAGCTATGATAATGATTTTGGCAAAGAAGCAGACGGAGAAACATCTACTTACAACATGATAAGAGCACCCCGTATGCCCGAAAACTTAAAGGACGCAATGGACAGGATGATGATAATATGAGTACCTATCAAGAAAAAGCAAAAGAATGTAAGTGTTGTGGCAAGCATGTTCCACTTCCTACTATATTAAAAGAATATAATGGAATAGTTTTATGTCCAACAACATTTTCTAATGTAGTTGAATATAAAAGAATATGGGTATCCTTTGGTAAAAGACCAATGGGAAATATCCGTAAGCATTTTTCAGAATATGTACAGCAAATAGTTGAAGAAACTATTGACAAAAATGAAGACGGCACGTTATAATAGACTTCTAAGCAACAGTAGCTTAGTCGGTTAAAGCCCCGAACTCATAATTCGGTAATCGTAGGTTCAAGTCCTACTTGTTGCACGAAAGGTAAATATGGACAACGAAGATAGAATGGAATATTACCTTTCAATAGGCGTAATAGAGTTGTCTGGCATGGATGAAGATGGCGAGTTTATATTTAACATAACAGATAGAGCAAAAATACTTGCCCCAGAATTATGGCATGCTCATGCAGAGCATGTTAATGAATCATTAGTTGCTCTATATAATAAAGGATTAATTAATGTTACATATACCGATGATCTTGAAGCAATAATTGAAATGTCAGATGAAGGGAAAAAAGCAGCAAAAGAGATGGGCTTAGTTGAAATGGACATGGATATAGATATACCGAACGATTAATCTAAGCCTTTGTAGCTCAGGGGATAGAGCGAGACTCTTCTAAGGTCTGCGCCGCAGGTTCGATTCCTGCCAAGGGCACAATGCGGATGTTGCATATTGGTAGTGCCTCTGCCTTCCAAGCAGAAGGGGTGAGTTCGATTCTCATCATCCGCTCAAATAAAAAATGATATACTAGAATCAAGTCAACTAAAATAAGGAGAAAAAAATGGCAGCAGAACAAGGATCAGCAGCAAGATTAGTAGAAGTAGCACTAGCAGAAGTTGGTACTATTGAAGGACCAAAAGAAAATGAAACAAAGTATGGTAAGTTTGCAAAGGCTAACTTCCAACCATGGTGCGGAAGTTTTGTTAACTGGTGCGGAAACGAAGCAGGAGTAAAAATTCCTAATACTGTTTATACACCAGCAGGAGCACAAGCATTTATTAAAGCAGGTACATGGCAATCAGTAGAAACAGCAGAGCCAGCAGTTGGAGATATTGCCTATTTTGATTTCCCATCAGACGGTGTCGATAGAATTTCTCACGTAGGTATTGTTGCTGCAGTAAATACAGATGGCACAGTAGATGTTGTAGAAGGAAATACATCTGCAGATAAGAAGGGCGATCAAAGAAATGGCGGAGAATGTTGCCTAAAGAATCGTGCTTACAAGAAGAAGAACGGATCAAAGCTTCGCAGAAGCCAGATCGTAGCAATCGTTGGATTTGGACGCCCAGCATTTGGAGCAGCAGTAAAGAAGGCTACACCAGTTAAGGCAGCCACCGTTAAGAAGGCGGCTCCTGTAAAGAAAGCTGTAGTTAAGAAGACTAAGTAATGTACGAATACTACGTTAAAAAAGTAGAAGCTGTAGTTGATGGGGACACAATTGATGTCCTCATTGACTTAGGTTTTGATATTCTATTTGCATCACGAGTAAGACTTGCGGGAATTGATACACCAGAATCTAGAACAAAAGATTTAGCAGAAAAAAAGTTAGGTCTTGAAGCAAAAGAATACCTTAAGTCTAAATTAAAAGATGCTAAAGATGTAAAGATCAAAACAGAAAAAATGGATTCTTCAGAGAAGTATGGAAGAATACTTGGATGGTTATTTGTTGACGATCAGAAGTTATCTATAAATGAACAGATGATTGCAGACGGACATGCGTGGGGATACCTTGGAGATACTAAAGTTAAAGATTTTCAAGCTTTAGCAAAAGCAAGAGCAAAGTCTGGAAAATAGACTATTGTAATACTTTATTAGAAATGATATACTCGTTATATGCTAAATAAAAAAACTATTAAGTTTTATGCTGCTGCGGAAGATATCTATCAAATAGAACAACCTCCAATGCCAGCTAAATTAGCTATACCTGAATGGTTTAAGAAGATTCCTTCTGAAGATCCTGCAATGAAATGGGGAGACCCTAGAGATGCAGCAACGGTAAAGAAATGTATGCCATTTTTAGATTCCCTTACTGCTGGGTATATGGTTGTTACGCCACAAGATATTAAGATTGCAAAAAACGAAACTCAAGGAACTATGGCCTATTGGGGTGCTACACCTGCGGGGGCAGATGTTTTATTTGATTTAGATCAACCTCTTCACAGATCAAAGGGGATGCCAGTACCACACGGATATAATGAATACGTATGGCGCATGATTGCTTATCCAAGAATTGAAACACCAGCGGGATACAGCATAATGGTAACTCATCCATTTAATAGATATGATCTACCATTTCTATCTATGACAGGTATAATAGACTCAGATCAAGTTCATGCCAGGCTCGCTATTAATATGTGGCTTCGTGATGATTTTGAGGGAATTATTGAAAAGGGAACCCCAATAGCACAAATATTTCCATTTAAAAGAGAAGACTGGGTACATGAATCACTTCCCCCATTTAGTAGAAAACGTGAACTTCAGGATAACTTTAAAGTAAGATCAGTTTTAAATAGGTCTTATATGCGCCAGTTCTGGCAGAAAAAGTCTTACGAATAAATATCAATTATGATATAATTATTTTACATCCGCCTTATGGGGATGCTAAACTAACTCGCTTAAAAGGAGCAAAAATGGTAAATACACTAATGGGATCTATGTTTACAGATCCCTTTTTTATTGGCTTTAATCGTGAAATGGAAAGAATGTCACATGTACATCAGGCTGCAACACGCCAGACATATCCGCCCTACGATGTATTAAAGCTAGACGAAGATACCTATCAGGTATCAATTGCAGTAGCAGGATTCACAAAGAGCGATATTGATGTTTCAGTAGACAACGGAACACTTATTGTTAAGGGTGAAATCACAGAAGTTACAGACGGAGAATATCTACATAAAGGTATTGCTGCACGTAAATTCACAAGAACATTTGGGCTTGGTGAATATATGGAAGTGACTGGTGCTTCAATCGAAGATGGAATGTTACATATCAATGTAGATAGAATTATTCCAGAAGAAAAGAAGCCAAAAACAATCAAGATCAAATAGTCTTTGGTTCGCTACCGAAGGAGACCTGAGCAAGTCATGAAAAGGCTCATTAAATTTAAGGATCGGTAATGCCAGTATACGAATACAAGTGTTCATATGATGAAGCACACCCAACAATGTCAACTCATAGATCAATTATGGATGAAGATCCAGGATACACATGTGTTGAATGTGAGTCGGAAATGACAAGACACTTTACCCCTTTTGGTATACAGTTTAAAGGCAATGGATTTTATAAGACAGATAATCCCAAATAGGGTATAATTTATATGTGGGAACCCCCCAACATTAGGAGTAAACATGCTACGCACACGGAATTTAACTTTAACATCAACAGCTCAAGAGTTAACAATTGACGATTCTATTGATACTGCAAATACTATATCAGTACAAAACACAGATGCTTCTGCCCCAATTTATATTGGTAACCAGTCAGTCACATCAACTAACTACGGAATTAAATTAGCTGCGGGACAAATATGGAGTGCAGATTTAGCACCTAACCATCAGATTTATGCAGTTGGAACATCAACAGTAGCAGTATTAATTTTGGAGCGCTAATATGCCATTTACATTTACATCAACAGCTGGCGTAACTTTTCCAGGCAACTCCTCTCAATTTTTAATGGGCGACGGATCACTTAGTTCTTCAGGCGGATCTGGCCCAGCAGGACAAGATGGCCAGTACCCAAACTACTTAGGAGAATACAACAACGGTGCTTCATATCCAATCGGCGGAATTGTAAGTATCCCAGTTGGGAGTCCTTATGGAAATCCAGGACAACTATTTATAAGGTCTACTAATCCAGGAAACCCAGGCTATCCGCCAGGAACCCCATCTTGGACAGAGTATACAAATGGACTTGTAGTTGCAGGTCTTCCTGCATACTTGCCATTAAAATCATTTCAAGAAGCAAGCAATTATAATCTTGATTACGGATACTTTAATCACGCTACAATGGGGGCATCAATTGGAATTGCAAGAACTCCACAAGTAGATGCTTACATGAATTACGCTGTAACAGCAGGTGTTCCACAGTCTTGGACATTTAAATCTTTTGGAGAGCATGCAAGTTTTACACTAACACTAGGTGTTCCTTATCCAAACGTTGCTGTAGATAAAGAAGTTTGGTGTTTAAATTATACTGAAACTGCTTACAATGCTATCTCATCGGGTCTTACCAATAATAATGAGTACGGTTTGTTCTTAACTAAAACTGGCGCATTAGGACCTGATGGGTTTACAGGAACTATTAGTCCAGAGGGACCACAACTGCTTTCAGTTGTCGATGGAATCATTGTACAAGTAAGCTCATTAACTTAATCTTAAACTAAGTTCTGCTATAATTGACAAGTAAACATGTTGTTTACTTGGGAGTTTTAGTTGATTAGGAATAGATTATTTAGAATAACAGCGTCCATAATGCTTGCATTTGGATGGCTTTTTATGTCCCCCGCCTATTCTGATGACCCGCTAAGCTTGGCAGCTCAAGAAATTGAAGAGCTAAATAATAGTATTGATGACCTTGGCTACAAGGATGAATTTATATCCCTAATTGAAGAGGCAGAAGACAGGTATGACCTTGCAGTATCTGCAAAAGAAACCCAGACCCAAACCTCTACGCTATATGACAACTCTCTTGCCTCAAAAGTCACGGCAGGGGAACAAAAAGCATTAGCCCAAACAGCCGTAGATGGACAAACAGTAGTAGTAGCCACTGCCCTAACTAATAAAAATAATGCCTATGATGCTCTTGAAGTAGCCAATATTAATTTATCAACTGCTCAACAAGCATTAAATAATAACAATTCATCAGGACCTGGTTTAAGATATGATGTTTATAGTTTAATTAGAGTTAATGGCCTTGCAGCCACAGACCAATTCTTATGTAGTGGAATATTTGGGGAATATGGTGAAAACTCTATGCAGCGTCCAGTGTGTGGTAATAGATATGAAAACTTTATAGTTAAATTTACTGGACAAATAACAGTACCTTCATGGTTTACATCAACAAAATTTGCAGGGTATACAGATGATGGATTTAGAATGTATATTGACGGAGCATTGGCCATTGACAACTGGGTAGAGCAAGGAGCAACTTGGAGTGCATATTCTCCAATATATGATGTAACAACTGATAAAGTTTTTGATGTAGAAATATGGTGGTACAACGGTGGAGGAGTAGGATCTTATCATCTTGGATGGGGAATACCATATGATTCATATGGCAGCATGGGTTGGACTGGTGTAGGCTGTGACTATGCTGGAACTCCAAGAGTATGGGGACAAAATTTTAGTTGTAGTTTAAATACACTGTCCCATGGATCTGTAGCAACACAAGAACAAACCAATGCCTACAACAACGCCCTTTCTGCAAAAAACTCAGCACAGAATGTATACAATGATAAATTAAATGTTTATAATCAAGCAGTTTCAACATTAAATGGTTACAATCAAACCTTAACTAATAAAACAACTGAGGCTACTAATGCAAGTTTAAATGTTGTGACGGCATTGCAAAATAAAAACAATGCTATTAGCGCATACAATCAAGCAATTAATAATGTCAACAGTGCAATTGATAACGCATGGCGTTACTATGATGAGCAGTCTCAAAGAGAACTTAATGCTGCTATGGCTCAAGCAGCAGCCAATGCTGCAGCCAATCAACCTAAACCAGAACCTTCTCCAGAACCTAAGCCAACTGTTGAACCAGAAAAGCCTAAGCCATCTGATCCACCAACAGATAAGCCAGAACCAAAGCCAACTCCGCCAACAGATAAGCCAGAGCCTAAACCAACTCCACCAAGTGAAAACCCAGATCCAAAACCAACACCTCCAGGTCCTAAGCCAGAACCGACAGATAAGCCTAAACCAGAAGAGCCCAAGCCAACACCTGCCCCAAGCCCTGAACCAAAGCCAGAACCCACTCCAGAGCCTCCTGTAGAGCCTTCACCAGAACCTAAGCCATTGCCAAGACCAGACTTTAAGCCATCAGAAAATGTTGATCCAGTAATCAAAAATGAAGTATTAGCAGCACTTATTCCACAAAAGGGTACAGGAAATGTGGAAGATCTATCTGGTGTTATTGCAAACCTTACAAGCAGAGATAACAAATTAGTTAAACTTTCAACAGAGCAGACTGCAGCAGTTAGCCAAACCCTAAAGTCTTTGACACAAGAAGCAAAAAAGGAGATTGCTTCTAATCTTGGTATTTCTTCAGCAGAAGTAGCAAAAGTGGCAGAGGTAATGAAGTCAGATCCTGCCATCGCAGCAGCCTTTGTTGAGTTTGCAGAAAGAGCAGGGGATGCAGGAGAAGCCCCAATGCCATTTACATTAGCAGATGCAACAACAGAAGTACAAACAGAAGCATTTTTAGCAGACCCACTTGGAGCGGTATTTGAAGTGGACCCAGTAGAACTCCTATCTAATTTCTCTGAATTAGGTATGGACATGACGGATGATCAGAGAGAAAAAGCGCAGGAAGTAATTGTCCCAGTGGTCATTGCATCACAAATTGCAGGGGCAATGATAAGGAGGAACAAATGAAAATAATCAATAAAGCCATAAACCTGGTAGGCAAAATGCTAAAGGGATTAACTAAATGGTTTAAAGATGCAGGAATGGAATTAATTGCACAGGCATTCACCCTCCTCGGCTTCTTTATCGCATGGTTAACTTTAACGGGATCAGCAAGAGATATTGTTGGAATTGCTGTAATGGCAGTAACAATAGTCTGGCTAATTACAATCCCATTAAGAAAGGATAAATAAATGAAAGAAAAGATTATGTTTATACTTGCAGCAGGAGTAATGGCTGCAATTGGACTTGCGATTGTTGGAGACTATGTAGTTGCGGCACTTGAGACACAGGCAACGGGAGAAGCCGTAGAGGTTTCTTCAGATGTTATGACTCTTGTTCAAACAGCACTTGGCGGTGTCATCGGAATCATTGGTGGCTACTTTGGTGCTAAGGGTTCAAAGGGTGACGAATAATGGCAAAAGCATATATAGAAGAACCAGCACAGGTAGGTTCAGGAGCAATTGCAAACATCAATAATATTTTAGCTAGAATTATTGCTGTATTTGCAGCATCTGGATTATCCGTAATTGGAGCAGGAGCAATTGTAGGAATTGAAACCTACAAGGCAGTCATATTGGCTGGAACTTTAGGAGTTGCTACAGTAGTTGAAAAGCTTGCTCGTGGATTCCTAGATGACGGTAAATTAACTGTATCAGAAATTAACTCAGCATTTACCGCAGTAGATAAAAAAGCTGCAAAGTGATATAATTAGATATGAACACCTATACGGTCAAATTAAATGTAGAGCTAGAGGTACAAGCCTTTAATGAAACAGATGCAAAAGACTACGTATCAGATATATTCAACATAGATGATGAAATTAAGGGTGTTAATATAGTAAAGATTATTCAGAAATGAGTAATGCCGATAAAGAAATTACACCTGCTGAAATGCAGCAAATATTCGGATATCTAATAGATCCAGTTATACTAGAAATAGATAAAGAGATAGAGGATTTAAAGATCCCAGATGGGGACTTTTTCCTATAAAACATCGTTGACAGAGCCGTGGTTTTTACTGTATAATAATACATAGAAGCTGCGGTTTCTGCTTTTGGCCCTTAGCTCAGCGGCAGAGCGGGAAGCTGTTAACTTCTAGGTCCCTGGTTCGATCCCAGGAGGGCCAGCAAATCAATCTAGGCGGACTTACTAGATAGGAAAGAAATGCTTAACCTTACACTCAAAGGTGTAGAAGTCTTTATGGAAAGATCAAAGCATAACAAGCAAGAATCATACTGGGAAAATTATGATTTGCTTATATGGAAAAAAGATCCAGGCGGCTTTACAAATGTAAAGGGAATGTTTAGGAAAGATTCATGGGGTATTGCAGAGAGAGTACCTGTTAACGAAAACGGAATTTGGAAGTTGCCTAAGCATTATGTCAAATATTTTAAATGAGCTAGGCGTAGACGAAGATGATTTAGACTGGTACCACCTTGCAGCATGCAGAGGACTTGATACTAATTTATTTTATGATAAGTATGAGTCTGATGTAAATATAGCAAAGAGTATTGATCAGGCCTGCTTAAGTTGTCCAGTTTCAAAAATGTGTTATGAGTTTGGTGTAAATAGTAATGAGCAGGGTGTGTGGGGCGGAATATACTTGAACACTGGAGAAGTAGATAAGCCTAGAAATATTCACAAGACAGAAGATGTTTGGAAAAAGATAAGGGCTAAAAATGGAATTCATAAATAAAGATAAGGACCACTTCAAACACGGTATAAATCTTTGGAATGGTGAGCCAAATAAAGCAGTATTTTATACAAAAGAAATGTCAACAAAGATAAGAGAATTAAAGAAGCCAGTAATTGATCTGCAGTTAGATGTAGTTCAGTACCCAGAGTTTTTAGCTGTAAGACTATACGAAGATAATTTTATTCAGTACGAAGGAATTAAAAAAGAACAAGTAATAGATTACGTTGGAAAAGTTAAAAAACTAATCGAATCTTACGGAGTAAGATGCGAACTTGAAGGGGTACCAAGTGCGAGAATACTACGAAGTAATTAACATAGTCTTTATCCATGAGGAGAGATTGTGGGGAACATGTGATTCGCTTGGCCTATATGCATCAAAAATCAAATACCAAAAAGATGGTATTGAATATGAAGATATGTTCGATAACGAGGAGTTTACAGTAATGGAAGAAATCGTTCTAGAGCATTCAGAGGAAGAAAACTAATGGAAAAAATATTGTGCTATTGCTGCAATAAAACAAAGAATAAGCTTAACCTAAAGAAATCAGTATTAATACCTATTAATCTATTTATGTGCGAGACATGTATCTCTTCTAAGTTTGAGCCAAGGTGGGTAATTATTCTTGCTGGCAGACAACTGGGATCAGATTCTGTTAAAGAATTTATTATTAAAAAGCGATATCATGGCAATGATATTGCGGCTTCAGAACTATTAGTTTAAACTTTATTTAGGGTATAATTGGTATATATGGATACCACTGCCCTGATACTAACTATAGCAGCATCACTTCTAAGCGGATTAGCGACAGGCGTGGTTGCTAACATCAGAGACCATAAAAAAGAGATTAAGCGTAGAGTTGAGAAAGAACAGGACCTTCTTAAGCTTGATTTAAAAGACCTTGAAATTAAATTATATAAGGTTGAAAAAGATTTAGATGAGTGGAGAAACAAATACTACGAAGCCCTGCAAGAATTAATTGAAGTCAAGGCAGAGTTAGAAAAAACCCTTATTAATTTAACACATATTGTCCATCACGAGGACTAGCCTTTCGAATTTATATTTAGTATACTGGTAGTATGACATGTATAGTAGCTATTGCCCAGAACGGTGTTGTATATATGGGGTCTGACCATGCCGCCTCAGATGATAAAACGGGCTGGATCTTATCAAGAAAAGAACCTAAAGTTTTTAAGAATGGTCAGTATGGAATTGCTTTTACTGACTCATTTCGTATGGGACAAATCCTTCAGTACATGTGGACCCCTCCAAAATATACACCAACTAAAACCAATTCAGGCTTAGACAAGTTCATGCGAACTAAGTTTGTTGATTCTGTTAAGCAAGCATTTAAAGATCACGGATACGGAAGCGTGGGGTCTGCGTCAGAAGAAGACACTGGTGGAATATTTATTGTTGGAGTATGCGGAAGACTTTTTACTGTAGACGAAGACTTTCATGTTGGAGAAAACATAGTTAACTATATGGCGGAAGGAAGCGGCGGACAGGTAGCTCTTGGAGCACTACACGCAACAAAAAAGCAACAAAACCCAAAGCTTAGATTAAAAGCAGCATTAGAGGCGGCAACTGAGTTTAATATGAGCGTAGCAGCACCCTATACATACATCCAGATTTAAGGTATAATGGTAATATGAAGTGGATTATATTAATTTTGTCCGTGTTGCTTTCATACCTTGTGTATTCAAGGATTAGGTACAAGGTTGAATTGTTTTTAAAAAGCTATGAGATATTCTTGGTAGACAAAGAAGATGTTGAGCGAGAAGGAAGTACTTCCAATGATATCCTTCAACTTCGTCCAGAGAGCTATGACAATTCCATGGATATCAGAGGAACTCCAACTCACCTGTGCCCATGTGGATCACAAATATGGAACCTTAAAGTTATTTTTGAAAATTTTGAAATTGCTACATATTTTCTAGACATGGAATGTGTTAGCTGTGGTAGTGTTGCAACAGCACCTACCCCTGTAGATAGAGAAGGAATGGAATGAGAAAATCCGAAAGACTCAGACTGCTTGAAATGCAGGTTGTAAGATTAGAGATGATGGTTGAACTATATACACAAACACTATCTAATCTATTAGAATCACAAGGCCTATCTTCACCAACTCAGCTTGACGCTGGAAAATGGTATAAGGCTAAACTAGACAAACTAGACAACGAATAGGCATTGACATCCTGCTATTATTTAGTAGAATAAACCTATGACTAAAAAAATAACTACGGCACTAGTTGCCCTACTACTCGTTGTTCCTACAGCATCTCATGCTGCATTAAAGAACACAACAATTGAACCCACACTAGCAATCCTGGATACAGCGATTGACACATCATTACCATTATTTAAAGATAAGATTGTTCAAGAAGTTTGTTTGCTAGAGCGTGGCCCTTGTCCTAATGGACAGACCTATATGGAGGGGCCAGGTGCCGCATCAATGCCTTCAAATCTTATTAGTCAAAGAGGATTTGATCATGGAACACAAATGACATATCTTGCTCTTATTAATAATCCAAACATGAAGATTGTTTTTGTCAGAATTATTGGAAACAATCCAGACGGAGTTAGGCAAGTAGCAACAGAGGCTGCTGTTTACAATGCTCTACAATGGGTAATTGACAATAAAGATAAATATAATATTAAAGCGGTATCAATGGCGCAGGCATCAAGCAACTGGGTTGCTGGAGCAGATTATTGTCCAAAGACACCAATTACTCAATCAAAGATTCAAACACTAGTAGCAAGTAACATTCCAGTATTTTTGCCAGCGGGTAATGATTTTAATTACACAAAGCTTCGTTGGCCAGCATGCTTGCCAGAATCAATTGCTATAGGTGCATCAATGCCATCTAAGGCTGTTGCGGTTTACACAAATTATGATGCAAAGCTTATTGATTTCTTTGCGTTGGGAACAACAATTACATATGGTCCAGGTAATGTTAAGGCTCCAGTTGCTGGAACATCTGCTTCAATTCAAGCAGCAGCAGCGACATGGCTTGCAATTTCTTCAGCAAAGCCAGGATTAACATATAGTCAGATGTATGATCTAATCTCTAGAACATCTACTTCTATTAGCAATTCAAAAATTAAAGGCGGTAAGCTAATTAATTTACAGGGAGCTTTAAATGGCTGAACAGCAAGTAACAGTATTAGAAGGCATCATTGTTGATCTTGGTAACGAACTATATCAAAAATGGTATAACGCTGCAACTGAAGATCAAAAGACAGAAGAGATGTCTAAGGCATTAAGAGAAAATGCTACACAGACTACATTTTGGGTTATTCAGGAGTTTATGAATAGATTCAATGCAGCAGCGGAAGCATTAAAGGATAAGTAGATTGATCGTAACTGATGATTCATTTAATGAGATAGTCTCAACAAATGATTTAGTATTGGTAGATTTCTGGGCTGAATGGTGTGGCCCATGCAAAAAGCTTTCACCAATACTTGATGAGATAGCAGATGAGCGTGGGCTACTGGTCGGTAAGCTAAATGTTGATGAGAATCCTCTAAAAATGGAGGAATACTCTGTACATTCTATACCGACTATGGTACTATTTAAGTCTGGTCAACCAGTTAAAAAAATAATTGGAGCTAAGCCAAAGCACTTATTGCTAAAGGAGTTAGCAGAATGGATATAGAATTTGATTCAGAAGATGCTGATCATTTAGAGTTTGAAATATGGCTCAAGAATGGTTATGATCGAGGGTGGATATCAGATGTATTTTGCGATACACATGACGGGCCACCAATGTCAGATGAAGAAATGCAAGAATGGGATGAAGGCGGAGATCCCTGCTCGTTTCATGTAAAAGTACATGAACTACACTAAATTTCTGTGCTCGCAAAGAACACAGAAGAAATAAGGAGAATAAAAATAAATGAACTCATTTAAGAAAATCGCACTAGCCATGGTTGCAGCCATGACTTTGGGCACAATCGTAGCAACACCTGCAAGTGCTGCTGTAATGACAGTCGCTGTATCGCTTGACACTGTAGCAAACACTACAAACTCTGCAATCGCAACGCCTGCATCATTACCAGTCCCTGCAGACAACACAGTAGATGCTGCTGACGCATTAAAGTTTATTGCAACAGTTGACACAGGAACATCAGTTCTTGTAACAGCAACAAATGCAACAATCGTTTCTGCACTACACACAACAGCTGCACCAGTAGGAGCAACGTCAGGATCCTCATCTTTGACAATTGCAACTGGTACAGGAACAACCGCAACGTTTTACGTATATACTAAAACGACAGCAATTGGTACAGTCGTAATTAACAATGGTGGAACAACACTTACATACTACGTACAGGGAACTGCTGGCAAGATTAATACTCTTACAGTATCTGCTCCTTCTGCTGGTGCCGCTGGTACAAAGCAAGATATTACAGTAACCGCAACAGATACATTTGGCAACAAGGTATCTGCTAAGTCAATTACTGCAACCGTATTTGCTTCAACAGCAGTTATGGATACAGCAACAGTAACAACTGGTGCTACACTTTCAGATTTTGGAGTTGCTACATTTAAGGCAACACTTCCAGCAACTGGAACACGATCACTAATCACATTCTCACCTACAACATCATCTGATGCAACATCAGCAGATGTAGTTGGACTTCCTGCTCGTGCACTTGCACCATTTGCAGAGATTGCAGTTCGTGATCTAGTTTCAGAACTTGCTGCACAGACTGCTGCAAAGGATGCAGCACTTGCTGCAAAGGCTGCTTCAGACGCTGCACTTGTTAAGGCAACAGCAGAGCACACTGCTCTAATTGCTGCTGAGAAGGCTGCTTCAGCAAAGGCACTTGCAGATGCAAAGGTTGCCTCAGATAAGGCTGCTGCAGATGCAAAGGCTGCTTCAGATGCAGTTGTTCTTGCTAAGGATGCAACTATCGCTAAGTTAACAGCAGATAATGCTGCTGCACTTAAGTCAATTAAGGATGCTTTCAATGCACTTGCAAAGAAGTGGAACGCAAAGAATCCAAAGGCTAAAGTTACTTACCTAAAGTAATTGGTAAAACTCTAGCAAATGCTTTACGAAAGGCTGGGGGTAATGTATAATTATATTATTCCCAGCCTTTACCCTAACAGAAAGAATTAAATGAAAAAAGAACAAGGCCCAATAAATGTATACTGGGCACCAAACTCAGTAGCAGAAGACGACGGCGCAATTGGAAACTGGAACATGTTGTACGAAGACCCAGTCAATGTATTTAAGTATTGGACACAATTTGACATTAAGAGCAAAACAAAAGAGGGAGACTCTTTTATTAAATGTCCAGCATTTAAAAATCTATCAAAGAATATATATGCGTGGAACTGGCCAATAGATTCAAGCTATTCATATAATGCCCAGTCTACAGATGTAAATCAAATTGAAATTATTCCATTAACGGAGTCATATATATCATGTTATCCGCCAAGAGATCAGACAATGACAGTTGGCCCAAGTATTGAATTTTCTTATAGGCTTCATATGTTTGCAGAAGAGCCAGTAGAAGTTATGCTAACCAGCCCTTACCTTCAAAATGTTGAATATTTAAAGTATGGATTTTTAACAGCTGGACAATTTGATATAGGACAATGGTTTAGAACATTAAATGTAGAAATACAGCTTGCTGCAAATAAAGGCGAGCTTCATATTAAAAAAGATGAACCAATATTTTATGTTAATTTTTTAACCGATAGGAAAATAAATCTTCAAAGATTTGAATTAACTCCAGAATTAGACACTTATTCAAGAAAATGTATTAATGCCAAACACATGTTTGGGTACAAGTTGCCTTTAACTGAGTCATATTCAATATTTAATAAGTCTAGAACAAGAGACATAATCTTAAAAAAGATTAAAGAAAATTTAATATAATGGGTGACCTGAGTACCTACTTAGACGAAAAGATTAGACAGCAAATAGCTGATGAAATAAGATATTTAGAACTGCCTCCAGAGTGGAGACCGTTTGAAGTAATAAGATATATAGTAAGGATAATAGAAAAAAGTAATGGCTGATAAAAAAGGCAAAACAAAACACCCTTTTAATAAAACAATTATTAGAGATGGCAGAATAGTTAGAATTAGAAAAGATGGCTCAATTAAGGCTGACCTAGGCCCCTATAAACAAGGCCCTGCTAAAAACGACATCAAATAATGTTTAGCGGATTATGTGAAATGGCGGGATGCGGTAAAAAAGCAACCAGACTTACTTCAAGGCCAGAAGGAGCTATCATAGATATTTGTGACGATTGCTGGCATCAGATATACCGATCCTAATCAACTAAATGCTATAATATACTGATAGATAGATTTCTAGACCTATCTAAATACAACCTATAGGAGTAATAAAATGACAGATGGAATTAACTTAGACGGCTTTGCAACAGTAAAGCCTTCAGCACCAATCACAATTGATGCACACTATTCAGACAACCCAGGTGGAGCTTTTGCTTCAACAGATAAGTCAACACAAGACAGCTCAGGCGTCGGAACAAACGGTAAATAATAATGTGTACAGAGTGCGGATGTAACATCTTTGGAATGGCTTATATGGAGCCAGTCACTGTTGTTGATGCGTCAAGAGATGGTGAATCAGGTCTAACATTAGACATGACTTCAACACCAGAGCAGACAAGACAATTCATAAATGAGTAATTTTAAAAAAGATGATGGCACTGGAATGGTTACGCCACCAGCAGCAGGATCTGCATCTGGTGCGGTAACAAGCAGGGAAACCCCTAAGCGTTACCCAAGACAAGGACTTAAGGTTGATACCAACAAACACGGTATCCGTAGAGAAACAAATCTTAATCAGCCACCTTCAAAAAAAGGTAGACCCAAGAAGGTATAACTAAATAGATATGGCCTCAGAAATGGGGCCATATTAGTTTAAGGATAAATATGTGTAAGAATTGTGGAAGTTGTTCAACAGAACACGGCGGAAGAACGATAGATGATGCAATGGATGAAGTAATAGATTCACCAGTATAGCCTATTGACTATATTGATTTAATTAGATAGAATTGACATATGGCAAAAAAAATATATTTTTCAAGGTATGACAATACTGATGCAGTATATAATCCTGGCCCTGCAAGTAAATTTATACCCGAGTGGTACAAAGATGCAAAATCGTATTTAAATGATGAAAAAAAACCAAACATGCATGAAAGTTATACAACAATAAAAAGATGTATGCCAGTTTTTGATGCCATGACCGCTGGCTATGTAATTGTTCTTGGCCAAGACATGTACTGTGAAAGAACACCCACTGGACCATATTTTCATTGGAGAACTGAAGGTCAGGTTGCTAAAGATGAAATTTTAACACAACATGATTTTTTTCAAGTTCAAGGGCATCCAGAAAATAATTTAGGACATCAATTAAAAATTGAAAACCCCTGGCTTATTAAAACAGAACCAGGGTATTCGTGCATGATTTTACCACCCTTACATAGAGATAATCAAATTATTGTGTTGCCAGGTATTGTAGATACAGATACTTATTATGAAAAAATTAATCTTCCATTTAACTTAAAGGATAAAAATTTTGAAGGCTTGATTGAAGCTGGAACTCCAATAGCACAAGTAATACCATTTAAAAGAGAATCTTATCAAATGGAAATTGTACCTCTTGATAAAAAAAGAAGTTTAATGAATCAAAGGACCATAGCCTCAAAACTATTTGATGCATATCGAAATCTCTATTGGTTTCGCAAAGAATACAAATAAGGTATAATTAATGTATGATTAATCGAATTGTTATTGCTATTATGATAGCTTTATTATCAGTAAACCTTTACGCATGGAACAAATTAACTGTAGGCAATGAAAAAGAAATTAAGAAGATTACACGTATTCTTGATCAATGTGTAAATAATAGCAGCAAATAGTGCGAAAGTTCGGCGGTAGAAGAATCCCTTGTCAGTACCTAACTTATATAGTATAATTAATACATATGGGTAATCCTAGATACATGAACGAATCCTGGCTACAAGATCAATATGTAGCCCAGGAAAGAAGCATAGAAGATATAGCTCATGACTGCAAAGTAACAACATTAACTATCATAAGATGGCTTGATGAATATCGTATTTATAGAAATTGGCGAAGGTTGATGTAATATGAATCATGACGAGATGTTAGCTAAGATTGAATCTTTAAAAACAGAAAAAGGCGGATGGACTAAAGATTCGCTTAAATCTTTAGGAGTCGAGTGGCCACCACCTTCAGGGTGGAAGAATAAACTATTACAGGAAGCAAGGAAAAATGATTGACTGGTTAGTTAACCGTATATTTAGATGGGACTCATTAAGACATGCCATCTTTGATGAAGTCCGTATGTATGATGAATTAGATAAACGTATTAAAGAATACAAAGATGAAGAACCAACTAATCTAACATGGTCTGAGGGCGATAGATGGTACGGGTGGACATACAATAGTAACGCCAAGCGTTACTACTTTGATGATATTGGAAACGAATCATTGATGGGCCTATGGGAAGATCAATGGCTAAGGGAAGCAGATGAGGCAGAAGCTAAATGATGTGGTCATATGTATTAGCAGCAATAGGTGTAACAGGCATATACTTTGTAGGGCGGAAGTCGATATGGGCTTGGTTCTTATTACTATTTAATGAGTGTTTATGGATGGTATACGCCATTACTACCGAGCAATACGGATTTATATTTGCAGCAATTGCTTATGCTATAGTTTATATTAGATCATATATTCACTGGTCTAAAGATCCTGTAAATGATATTCATTTATGAAAAACTTAATTAAATCTATTGTATGTCGATTTAGAGGACATAAACTAAAACACTTAGGGGCATGCCCATACACTGGATCAGACTACGACGTATGTGACTATTGTTTATTTACTTTTCCAAGGCAGGTGGCAGAATGATTTGCGGGCACTGCAAGATTAAAACCCAGGATTTAGAATTAGTGGAACGTAATGGTTTTTCTGCCTATGCCTGCCCAAGGTGTAGAGATTTCTTTAGAGCCTTAGATCAAACACTTGATGAGAATGCCGATCTACTAGAAAGACTAATAGATTAATGTCTAGTTGTCCTATATGCTACTGTATGGTAGAAGAAAAGTTTATGTCTATGCATGTAGTATGGCATGATGAAACAGATCCACAGCAAGAGGAGTATCAAACTGCTCAGCATGTGCCAATTGATCTTGTTGAATATGAGCTATGATTGAATTGATTAGCGCCTATTGTATTTTATGCAAGAAAAATGTGGTGGGAAAGCTAAATGAAATAGTGGCTTTGGAGTCAGGCAAATTGCTCCATATAGGGGAATGCCCTGACTGTTGCTATCAGATCAAAAGAATCATGAGTAAGAAAGTGGTATACTAAGACTATGGAACTAAACAAGATTGTAGAAGATATCAAGGACATGCTACAAGATAGCCTGTCAAAGTCAATAGACCCTAAGCCAGAAGATGAGATGGATACAACAAAGGGTTGCAACTGTAACGGATGCACTGAGTGCAAGGACAACGGCGGATGCGAGATGGAAATGTGCAAAGGCCATGACAATATGTACAAGGCAGAAGACATTACAGATGAAGAGATCTCAAAGGGATACGAGTCAGACAATGAAGAAGAAGACAACTGGGACAACATCCAGAAGGCATGCTGGTCTGGCTACAAGCAGGTAGGAATGAAGGACAAGGGCGGCAAGAGAGTCCCTAACTGTGTTCCTGTAAAGAAGTCTCTATTCGGCACAGAAGGACCTCAAACACTAATTCCTAGAAATAAGTAATATAGATCGCAATTAGTGAAGCGAAAAGTGCGGCGGAAAGTAGAAGCCCTCTTGTCAGTACCTGACATAAATGCTATACTAAATATATGATTCAGTCATTAGAGATACCTGATCCATTTGCTACATTTGTGGCACACAAGTATGCCAATTTTAAGGGCATGAAATATGACTTCTTTAGCGGTGAATGGGATATGGCATGCGGGGCATGCGAAGAGCCATTAAATGCTCCTACTAAAAAGATATTAACTAAGATCAGACTATATCATACTCGCAATGAATGCCTTGGGGGATACTAATGAACGATCTATTTTGGTATAGCCGTAAATTAAGAGAAGCGGTATCAACTACTGGCATGGAAAATGGCTGGAATGATGAGAAATGCAAAGAAGTATTTGATCAGCTTATGGATAAGTATTTAGTATCTAAGGGGTTAGAATGAAACTAAATAAAGCGACAGAGAAAAAGATATTAGGCAAATGGATCTCATTTGGATACCACTTGCGTCGATTTAGCCTTGAGTTTACGATTGATAAAT
>Ga0208022_1000131_pt1 | contig 29284 bp, 52 predicted proteins | sample ColrivemetaGS747_FD_187622 | JGI IMG/M metagenome (GOLD analysis project Ga0208022, IMG submission 187622) | Estuarine microbial communities from the Columbia River estuary - Freshwater metaG S.747 (SPAdes) (version 2) | ecosystem: Environmental > Aquatic > Marine > Intertidal zone > Estuary ...
TGAAACGGAAGTGAAACACAAACGAAACGCAGATGAAACGCAAATGACACCAAACAAGAATGATAAGAAAGAAATAAAGAATAATAAATATAGCTTTCTATCTGCTTTGATTGAGAATGGTTTTGACGAAAAGTTATCTCGTGAATGGATGGAAGTTCGTAAGCAAAAAGATGCAGTAAATACTGAGACGGCTTTTAACTCATTTATGACTCAGGTAAAAAAACACGGAGGAGATAGAAACAAAATTCTTCGTACTTGCGTAGAGCGTTCTTGGAAAGGATTTAATCACACTTGGTTAGAGAAAGAGAATGACACATTGTTAAACGCACTAAACGGAATAAGATGATACTAAAACAAGGAGACTCACTTCAGTACCTACTCGATGTAAGAGATGGTAAGATAAAGCAAGGTCTTGGACTTGACTGCTTCTTAGATGAGCATTTAAGATTTAAACCTAAACAACTAAACATCATACTCGGTCACGACAATGTCGGAAAGACGTATTGGATTAATTGGTACTTTCTTGCACTGGCACTTAAACACAATTTAACGTTTTGCATTTGGTCAGGCGAGAATCAGAAAGGGCAGATCCTAAGAGATATGATTCAGATGTATAGAGGTATTCACTTTAGTAAACTGAGTCATTCACAAATCAGCGGAGACTTAGCATTCTTAGAGCAGTCATTCGTGTTTATAGATAACTCCAATCTTTACAAACCTGATGAGATTTTAGAATTGTTTAAACAAAGCGGAGCGGATGTAGGATTGATAGATCCATTCACAGGACTTGACCGAGAGATGAGCTTTGCAGGTAACTACGAATTTATGAACCGAGCAAGACAATTTGCTAATCAGACGGGAATGACAATTTATATAAACACGCACCCAAACACGGAGAGTGGTAGAACAGGAAATCTATACACCGAAGGAGATTTAAAAGGACACCTTAAAGCACCGTTAAAAGATCACATTGAAGGAGGTAAGGCATTCTTAAACCGATGTGATGATATGATTGTCGTACACCGATTGATTAAACATCCTGAGCATAAGTACAAGACTTGGATTCAAGTTGAAAAAGTCAAGGATATGGAAACTGGAGGAAAACATACTCCGATAGATTTTCCTGTTGTTTGCGACTTTAACAATGGAATTGGCTTTGCGATTAATGGAGTTGATCCATTGAAAGAACTCCGACCAAAGGAAGTACAAAAACGAATTGAAAACGAGATATTATCAACTTCGGAAAAACTCCGTAGATTAGCAAATCAAAATCCTTTCTGATATGGACATCGGACTACAAAAAATCAAAACAAGCGTAAATCTTTGGGCTATCAAAAGACGAATCCAAAACGCACGAGAGAACATCTTAAAAACAAGACCTGAAGCTACTGACTACATCAAAGGAGCAGAGCAATCAGAGGAGGAGTTATTAGAGGCTATCTCGTTTCTTACTAACCTTTACGAACACGCAGTAGCAATAAGCCGAGAAAATACAATTCTCGCCAGTAGAAATATGGAGCTACAACGACAAAAAAACGAATTAGAAAACCAAATAAAGTATAACAAAATACACGAACAATTATGACACGAGAACAAAAATTAGTAGCACTATGTGCATTCCTACCAGTATTAGGAGACTTCATAGAGGATTTAAATGATCAATCCGTCTTTCGACAAGGACTAAAAAACAAAGCTAATATGCTACTTCAGGAAATTCAAAAGGTAGATAGAGCAGTCTTACGAATAGACGAAGCCAATGCTGAGCAAGTTTACAACGAGCAAGTAGATTTGCAGATAGCTTTCCGTCAATTTATTGAAAAAACAATTAATATTTAGGTTATGTGGAAAGATATACCAAACTATGAAAACAAATATCAAATAAATACTTTTGGACAAGTACTTTCTAAAAAAACAAATAAGATATTAAAACAATCAATAGATTCAACTGGATATTATGCAGTAGGTTTAACTGATAAAAAAACAAAGATATTTAGGGTTCATAAATTAATGGCAATTACATTTTTAAATCATACTCCAAATAAACATTATTTAGTTATAGACCATATTGACAATAACAAGTTAAATAATAAAATAGAAAATATACAATTAGTAACACAAAGAAAAAATATATCTAAGGATAGAATAAAAGAAGCACCGTTAGGAAGTTCATTTTATAAGGGAAAATATCACGTTAGATTTTATTACAATGGTAAGAATGAATATTTAGGCTCTTTTATAAATAAAATAGATGCACATTTAGCATATCAATCTAAACTTAAAGAATATGCCGAGATGTCGTAATTGCAAAGAGAAGTTTGAGCCTATCCGCTTCAATCAAAAATACTGCTTTAATAAAATGTGCGTTGATGCTTGGGTGCAAGAAGCCAAAGTGAAGAATTGGCAAAAGAAGAAAAAGAAAATGCAAGAGGACTTAGAGACGGTTCAAGACCTCGTTAAAGCAGCTCAGTTAGTATTCAATAAGTTTATCAGGATGCGAGATAAAGACGAACTCTGCATATCTTGTAAGCAAGTACCTAAGAAAGTGAACGCAGGGCATTTTTACAACGCTAACAACCATTGGAATGTGCGTTTTGATGAGGACAATGTTCACGTTCAATGTGAGCGATGCAATAGCTACTTATCAGGAAACCTCATTGAGTATCGTCAGCACTTGCTAACTAAGATTGGTTTAGAGCGATTTGGTCAGCTTGAAGCAAAAGCAAGGGTAACACGAAAATTCACAAAAGACGAACTGAAAGAAATAATCAAAACCTACAAACAAAAGATAAAAGATGCAGGAAAATGAATTATTTGACTTGCTAAAAAACGGATTCATATCTGACCTTCAAAAGTCAGAAGATCAATTCAGCAGATGGGATTGCGTAAGTCATAAGCTTCAATATCGAATAGAATTAAAATGTCGTAAAACTCACTACGATAGTTTGATGTTGGAGCGTGATAAGTATTTTGCATTGATTTTATCTTACATTGAAACTGGCTACAAACCATTTTACATTAATTCAACACCAAAAGGAGTATATGTTTTTGATTTGAGTGAATTGAATCCTGAATGGACTACCGATACACGGATGCCAAAGACAACGGATTTCGATAATAACAACCGAGTTGAGAAGACATACACACTACTTGAAATAAAAAATGCTAAAAAAATCACATAAATGATATTTGCATCTAAATAATATATATATTTGTCTAAATTAAATTTATACGCTATGAAGAATTTATTAAAATCGTTGGCTGCATTCCAACAAGAAGTGCCTGTAATCCACAAGGCAACACAAGGCTACGGCTATTCTTACGCTGACTTGCCTAAAATCTTTGAGGTGATCAATCCGTTGCTAAAAAAACACGGACTCGGATTCACTCAGACTCTACACACAAAAGACGATGTCAACTACATTGCTACAATGGTATTCCACATCGAGACTGGTGAACACATCGAAAGCTCAATAGCTATTCCTTACGTTCAGTTAAAAGGTATGAACGACTTTCAGTCCTTCGGTTCGGGTGTGACCTACTACCGTCGTTATGCACTCAGTTCTGCTCTTTGTTTAGTAACCGACAAAGACACGGATGCTTCAGGTGAGCAAGTTAAAACTGAGAAGAAACTACCTGCCATCGACCAAAAACGTTTTCAAGCAGCAGTAACTGCCATTCATAAAGGCGAGTTCACTCGTGAGAAGTTAGAGTCATCGTTTGCATTAACTGAAGGTCAAATAGATATTCTTAACGCTCTATGAAGACTCTTAAAATTAGGTGTAGTGCCATCGGAAAACTGATGGCTACACCACGCTCTAAAGGTGAGTTCTTATCTCAAACTGCTAAAACCTACATTCACGAGTTAGTATTAGAACATAAATACGGCATCAAGAAGGAGTTTAGCTCACGTTACACGGACAAAGGAATCCAAGTTGAAGATGAGTCTATCTCGTTGGTCAATGATGTCTTAGATGTAAAATTTATCTACAAGAACGAAGAGTTTTTTGAGAACGATTGGATAACAGGAACACCTGACGTAAACACGGAGGATGTATTGTTAGACGTTAAATCTTCTTGGGATGCTACTACCTTTCCGTTTTTCGATACGGAGATTCCTAACAAAGACTATTTCTATCAACTTCAAGGTTATATGTGGCTAACTGGCAAGACTCAATCAATGCTTTGCTACTGTCTTGTAGATACTCCAATTGAAATGGTAGAGGATGAGATCCGCAGAGTGCATTGGAAGCTACATAAACTTGACGAGGATTTAGATTTGCGAGAAGAGGTGGAGAGTAAGCATCAGTTTTCACACATACCTAAGAACCGCAGAGTCAAGGTATTCTATGTACAAAAAGACGAACAAGTAATCGAGCAGATAAAAGAAAAGATAGAACTTGCTCGAGAGTATTATAACGCACTAATCCAAATGCTATGACAATAACACACGATTACGATTCAGTAGAAATCAAAGACAAAGTAGTTTTATCCGTAATGGCTAAGTATGCTGAACGCTCTGCAACTGGACTAAAGAAATACGGAACTACATTAGAAAGAGAAGATTTAACGCTTGACCAATGGATAAACCATTTGCTTGAGGAGTTGATGGATGCCACGCTTTATTTGAGCCGTATTAAGAAAGAAATTGAGCTGCATTATGTCAAAGGCTTTTCAGATGGCTATCGAGAAGCGAAAAACACGAAACAAAACAAACAAGGATAAGGGGTAAAAATTGCCACATATCTAAACACGAAATGTAAGAAATATGATAAAAGAATTTGTAAAACAATGGGATGAGCGTAAGCACCTATTAGAAGAATGGTTAAAAGAAAACCAACCAAGCGACTACGAAGATATTTACAAGAAGCTATTTGAATTAGTAGTAACTGAACCGAATAGTTATAGTAATTCTTGGGACTGGGAACGCTTTGTAACTATTGACGACGGCCACTATCAAGGCAATATAATTTTCATACTTTGCAATGATTGCTATCAACCTAATTTAGATGACTATATTTTTACGGAAGTTGACTATGGTTCGTGTTCTGGTTGCGATACATTCGAACACATTAGAGATTTACAATGGGGTAGCGAGAAAAACACGGACGAACAAGTTAAGCAGTATATGACACTTGCTTTACATATGGTTCAAGAAACTAAAACCTTTAAACAACAAGAACAATGAAAATAATACATTTAATTAATGACACATACCAAGTAGTAATTGAAGATGAACAAACAATTATCTTTCAAGGTAGTGAAGAACAATGTTTAAGATATTTATTAAAACAAGCAACAAGAACAATGAAATATTTTGAAAAATATTTACAATTCAATCACTCAAACAAAAAAAACAACAACAATGAAAATAGAAGTAATTACACCTTCATTAAATGAAGCAGGTTTTGGAGTTAAAGAATGTAACTCAATGTATGAAGCACATACAAATAAGATTTACAATGATGCCAATGGTTGGCCAAGTGAAATCTATGTTGATGGTATTTTACAAGACCACTTACCATCTGATGCTATCCAACCCGATACTTATAAAGTTAAAACCTTTAAACAACAAGAACAATGAAAACAGCAGTAGAATGGTTGCAATCACAAATTGTATTTGAAAGTGTTGATAAAGAATTATTGGCAAGATGGGATGAAGATTCTGACTTATCTGAATACTTTGAACAAGCATTACAAATGGAAAAGGAGCAGATGCTAAAAACATTTACTCAATCAAGAGCCATTTCCGTTGAATGTGCAGTTTGGAATTGCCAGGGTAACGAAAGAAAATGGGAATCATTTGAACAATACTACAACGAAACCTTTAAACAACAAGAACAATGAAATTTATATTAGAAATAATTGGCACAACTATTTTTGTATTGGTAGAAATTTATGTACTTGGAATAATTTATTGTGCTACAAAAAAAACAACATTTAAAAAACGAGAACAATGAAATCAGTAAAAGAAAAAGCAAATGAATTGATATCAACATTTGGTAAAGAACTTGCTCCAAAAGTAGTTGATGAAATACTAAAATCAAATCCTTGTTCTGAGGGTTCAGATAGGGGTGGAGATTTTATGTGGGTTGAAGATACATATTATTGGGAACAAGTAAAACAAGAACTAACTAAACAACAAGAACAATGAAAACAGCAGTAGAATTTTTAGAAATTGAAATTCAGAAAGTAGTTTATATTGCTAAATCAAATAAAGTAAAATTTGATGAGTTAATAAAACAAGCCAAAGAAATTGATAATAGACTAAAACACGAATCCATTGAAAGCCAAGTTGCTATTTTAAAAGATACACTTGATGAGATGATGACTGGCTTTGACTCTGAAGAAGATAGAATGGACTTCATTCTTGACATTTGCAACGGGTATAAAAAACGAATTGAAACTAAACAACAAGAACAATGAAAGAGAAAACAAAAGCAATTATATTCCTACTCTTTGCATTATCCGTTTTTTGCTACGGATTCCTACACTTCGTAGGTTTTGTATGGAGAGGAGCTTTCTAAATAGTAAATAACCAAGTGGTTAGTCGGAAATCCCGACACGCCACTAAAAAACGTAAACAATTAAATAAATATAAAATGGAAAACAAAATCAACACTGGAGCAATCTTCAAAAACACGAACAAGAAAGCTGAGAATCACCCAGACTACAAAGGAAAGGTAAACGTAAACGGAAAGGAAATGGAAGTAGCTCTTTGGGTAAAGCAAGGTAAGAACGGAAGTTACTTCTCAGCTTCATTCAGCGAGCCGTATGTTGCTCCTCAAGTTACACCAGTAGAAACTGATAACGATCTTCCTTTCTGATATGTACATAGACGATTTATCACTCCGAAAGCAACTGCAACGAATCCTACTTGTAAAAACACGAAATAGGATAGTCCAAGAAATAAAGCTATCAGGAAACAAGATGCACTCATTCCAATTAGATAACTTCTTAAACGGAAAGGACGTAACATTAAGCACCTTGAACAAGATAGATACTTATGTTTCAAGAGAGATTTACTTAAACAATTTAGAGCCACTTTAACAGGTGGCTTTTTTATTTATACTTGCGTGATTAGAATTTAATCTTATATTTGTTTAGAAATTAGTCAAATGGATGCACTTAAAATATTAGCAGACCACCACAAAGAATGGGTAAAGATAGTCCGTTCATTTGGAGAGCAAGACCTTGCAGAGGATGTTGTTCAGGATGTTTACATCAGAATTGTCAAGTACAACTACGAAGAAAAAATAATCAAAGACGGAAAACCAAACATAGCTTTGATGTGGATGATGCTAAGAAATAGAGCATTTGAAATAAACAAAACGGGTAGTGTTCAGTTTTTATCTTTAGACGAAGTAAGAGGAGTAGCAGACGAAGAGTCTGAGTTAGATAAACACGAAGCCACGGAAAGAATACACGAGATAATAAACAAAGAGATAGATAACTGGCATTGGTATGATGCTATGCTATTTAAAGTTTATAAGGAAGGCAAGGCATCAATGCGAGACATAGCTAAAGATTCAGGAATCAGTTTGACCTCGATATTTAACACGCTCAAGAACTGCAAACAAAGATTGAAAGATAACGTAGGCGAGGACTACGAGGACTATAGTAATAACGATTTTGATTTAATATAACTAAAATGGCAAAAACACGAAAGAAAGCTCAAGGGTTAGGAGATACCATAGAGCAAATAACCGAGATCACAGGCATCAAAAAACTTGTTGAATTTGTAGCAGGTGAGGACTGCGGATGCGATGAGCGTAAGAAGAAACTTAACGAGTGGTTTCCATACCGCAAACCTGAGTGCCTAACCGAAGAGGAATACAATTGGCTTACGGAAACACGAATCCTTTATCAACAAACATTCAAACCTACTGAAGTAACAAGAGTAAGAGAAATATACTCACGAGTAATGAAGGTACGCTTAGAACCAAGCTCGTGTGCTTCTTGCTTTAGAGATGTAGTAAACCAACTCAAGAAGGTTTATGACGCTTACGAAACTAACTAAACACGGACACCAATGGCAAAAGTAGGAAGACCAAGAAACGTAGAAACTCCCGAAGAAATGTACAAACTATTCAAGGAGTACAAAACCTACGTCAAAGACAATCCAAGATACAAGTACACACTAAACCAAAGAAGCGGAGAGATGGTAGCTGAACCTCTTGAAGTACCTTTGTCACTTGAAGGCTTTGAAGTCTACATCTATCAAAAGAAAGGCTTTTTCATTGAGCAGTATTTTAAGAATATAGGAGATGCTTACGCAGAATTCTTACCCATCTGTTCATATATTAAGCGAGAGATACGAACTGACCAAATCAACGGAGGTATGGTAGGGCAGTACAATGCATCAATCACACAACGTTTAAACGGACTAACTGAGAAGACTGAAACGACTGTAACAATGGAGATGCCGTTGTTTCCTGAAGAACCAAAAGCAATAGACGCAGATGTTCAAAAGAACTACCTCGAATAGATAATTTTTATTATCTTTGTGCTATGGAAAAATATATAGCAATAGGTAGATATGATTCGAAGTATTCAGTATCTAATCTCGGAAATGTGATAAGCCACATCGGTAAAAATAAAGAGCTTGTAAAGTTAAATACGGCAAATGGATATTTGTTTGTTAGATTAAGTAAGAATGGTAAAGCATATACTGAATTAATACATAGATTAGTTGCTGAACATTTTTTAGATAATTCAAATAATTTGCCTCACGTAGACCACATTGATTTTGATAAAAAGAATAACAATGTAAATAATCTACAATGGATAAGCATTAAAGAAAATAACCGCAGGTCTAAATCTAAAAAAGTGATTCAAAAAAGTATATGTGGTCAATTAAAAATCAAAGTTTGGGATGGCTTAGGGCATATACAGGACGCATTAGGATTTAATAAAGCAAACATTCAAAAATGTTGCAAAGGAAAGAAACCTACTATGTATGGATTTAAATGGGAATATGTTTAAACGAACATCTGCAATAAATAAAATCCTGTCTCTAAAAAGACGGATTAAAATCATTCAAGGCGGAACGAGTGCAGGAAAGACGTTTGGTATCCTTCCGATACTGATAGACAAATGCACTAAGGAAAAAGGCTTAGAAGTCTCCGTAGTAGCTGAGACAATACCTCACCTTAGAAGAGGAGCATTAAAAGACTTCCTGAAAATAATGCGTTGGACTAACCGCTACTTTGACGATAGATTCAACAAGACGCTACTTAGATACGATTTTGCTAACGGCAGTTCGATAGAGTTTTTCTCAGCAGACGATGCCAGTAAGCTACGAGGTGCGAGGCGTGACATCCTATACATCAACGAGTGCAACAACGTAACGTTTGAGGCTTACAATGAGTTAGCCATCCGTACAAAGCGTGAGGTGTTCTTAGACTTTAACCCTGCCAATGAGTTTTGGGTACACAAGGAACTAAAAGACGAACCTGACACGGACTTCATAATCCTAACCTACAAAGACAACGAGGCGTTAGATGAGTCAATTGTCAGTCAGATAGAGAAGAACCGAGAGAAAGCAGCTACGAGTTCCTATTGGGCTAATTGGTGGCGTGTGTATGGACTCGGTGAGGTAGGTAGTCTTGAGGGTGTGGTCTTTAATAATTGGAAAGAGATTGACATTCTTCCTGATGAAGCCAAACTGATAGGAGTAGGACTTGACTTCGGTTACACGAATGATCCAACGGCAGCGATAGGAATCTATAATTGGAACGGAAAGCGAATAGTAAACGAAATTGTTTACCGCACAGGAATGGTCAACTCTGACATCGCTAAGATACTTCCATCAGGTGTAGTTATTTACGCTGATAGTTCCGAGCCTAAATCAATCGAGGAAATCAGACGCTACGGAAAGACGATAAAAGGAGTAACCAAAGGAAAGGACTCTATAAACTACGGTATTGACGTAATGCAACGCCAAGAGTACTTAGTTACCAAGTCAAGTACAAACCTCATCAAAGAACTTCGCTCCTATTGTTGGGATACTGACAAGCAAGGAGTCAGGATGAACAAACCGATTGATCACTTCAATCACGCTATTGACGCACTTAGATACCACGAGATGGAAGCACTCGGACTAAAATCAAACTATGGACAATACGCAATCCGATGAGCTTCCTAAAATGATTAGGGTAGTTGAGCAGTACATCAAAGATAAGACTGGTAAAAGAGTTCATATCGTGTTCAATGACATCTTCAATGTAAGAAGGCACACTCAGATGTTAGCTCAAGCTTACGCCTATGTGTTACAAAAAGACGAATCACAAGTTAAATAAATATGGAAGTACAAATAAAAGTACCTACGAGCCTAAACGAAATACCTCTAAAGCACTACCAAGACTTTTTGAGTATGCAAAAGAACTCTACTGATGAGGAGTTCATAGCTCAAAAGATGGTAGAGATATTCTGCGGAATAAGGTTAAGTGATGTAGCCAAGATAAAGCTAACCTCACTCAATGAGTTGATAGTTCACTTCAGTGAATTGTTTAATCAAAAGCCTGAGTTTACTCCTACGTTTAAAATTAAGGATATGGAGTTCGGCTTCATTCCTGAACTTGAAGAGATAACTTTCGGAGAGTATGTTGATTTAGACAATCACTTGCAGAGTTGGGATAACTTCCATAAAGCGATGGCGGTTTTGTATCGACCTATCAAAACACGAAAGAAGGATAAATACGAAATAATAGACTACGATCCAAACATAGGACTGCAAGACTTAATGAAGTTCGCTCCCTTGGATGTATGCATAGGAGCATCGCTTTTTTTTTGGACTTTAGAAAGCGACTTACTTCAAGCTACCCTGAACTATTTGGAGACGGAGATGACGAAGGACAAGACGTTGTCGCAGACTTTAGCGAAACAACTCAATTCAGTAAAAGATGGGGATGGTATCAAAGCCTTTATGCAATCGCTCAAGGAGACATCACAAAGTTTGATGCTATTGCCAAGTCAAGACTTACTCGGTGTCTCACTTATCTCACGTTCGAGAAGCAAAAAAACGAAATCGAAAAAAGACAATTTGAAAGACAACTAAGACGATGAAAGGATTTTACGATATAACAACCTCACTACGCAACCACTTCACAACGGATGCCATAGTGAACACTGTAACCGAAGGAGATATCTTTGAGGTAGATCTCAACAAGCAGACAATCTTTCCGCTGGTGCATATGATGGTAAACAATGCAACATTTGAAACCAACGTTGTACGCTTCAACATTTCGCTTATAGCAATGGATATCGTCAACATATCAAAAGACGAAACTACTGACATCTTTAGAGGTAACTCCAATGAGCAAGACGTACTCAATACGCAGTTAGAAGTTTTAAACCGAGCTTATGCTATGTTATTACACGGAGACTTATGGGATGACAAATACGTTGTTGACGGCAATCCTAACTGTGAGCCATTTACCGAGAGATTTGAAAACTACTTAGCAGGATGGACTATGACTCTTGACATCCTAATCCCAAATGAGGTAACTATCTGCTGATGGATAAGAGTGAAGTTCAAAAAGAATTAGATAAGTTCAGAGATTACGTTATTCGTGAATCTAAAAAAAATTTAAAGAAACTTGGCAAAAGTTCTACAGGCAAACTATTAAATTCAATTAAGGGAGTTGCTAAGGTTAGTAAGAACTCTATCGAGATTGGATTTAAAATGGATAAATACGGAGTGTTTGTTGATGAAGGTGTCAAAGGTAACAATCCGAGTAGAGTATCTCCTAATGCTAAAATAAAAGGGCAACAAGCACCAAATAGTAAATATCGTTTTGGTAGTGGTTCTGCTCGTGGGCAATGGGGTGCATTTAAAATAAGTATTGAACAATGGGCAAAGCGTAAAGGCGTTAGATTTAGAGACGAAAAAGGAAAATATAAAAAAGGAAGTTATAAATCATTGGCTCACGTTATAGCAAGTAATATATACGCAAGAGGATTAAAACCAAGTCTGTTTTTTACAAAACCATTTGAGGCGGCGTATAAGAAGCTACCGAATACACTTGTAGATAAATACGGATTAGATGCTTTAAAACTATTTAACGAACAAACAAAAGATATTTTAGAAAATGGCTAACATAAATGCAAGGAGTCCTTACATCGTAACAATAAACGAAACAGGGCAAATAGAAACGAAATTAGAAATCTACCTTTGGAATGGCTCAGGCTCAATGCCTACTACACCTCAATACACGCTTTCTAAGCTCATTCCATCGTCAAACAATCCTGCAACTTACTACGACATTTCTCCGTACATTAGAGAGTACATTTCTCACGCATCATTGCAGACGATCACAACGATAATATCTGCTACTCCATCAACTCAATGGTGCAACATTGGACTCAAGCTATTCAAGAAAGTATCTACGAGTTTCATTCAAGTAGGCACAACGCAAACTCACTTCGGTTTAGACGGCTACGGATTCTATTTAGACGGAGCAAATCCTGCTTTGGGTAACTACCTATTGAGCGAAGGAACTTATACTTACAATTACAACTTATCAGGTGAGTACGGATGGGTAACGCTTTATACTGGTAGCGGTAATTCAGTTCGATATACTAACCTTTCATCAGGTGCAACATCGGTATCAGCACTAACGAACAACGAATGGAGAGATATTCCAAGAGTAAGAAGTGGTAACCACGCTGATGGTAACACATTTGAAATCATTGACGGCAGTTCTAACGTGCTTTATAAATCTATTTTCGTACCTAAGGAGGAGTGCAAGTACACGCCAATTCAAATAGACTTTGTAAATAAGTTTGGAGCGTGGCAACGTGAGTGGTTTTTCAAAGCATCTTACAACGGATTGAGCGTTGAAAACACGGAGTATAATTTGATGCCTAATACTTACCCTACATACGATACTAAAGAAGGGCAAAGAAAGGTATTTAACGCTAACGGAAAGGAGACTCTCAAAGTAAACACCGATTGGGTGTCTGAAAGTTTCAACGAGGTAGTTAAACAAATGATGTTAAGTGAAAGAATCCTGATTGACAAGAAGGCAGCCAAGCTAAACACGAAATCAATAGACCTTAAGAAATCTATCAACACGAGTTTAATTAGCTACGAGATGGAGTTTGAATACGCATTTGATACAATTAATTCAGTAGTGTAATGAATAGGAGCGTACAACTATACATCGAAGGTCAACGTATTGAGTTATTCCAAGATGAGGCGATCCAAGTAACGTCATCTATTCAAAACGTACAAGACCTATCCAAAACATATACGGACTTCTCTCAAGGATTTACCGTTCCTGCCAGTTCGCACAATAACGCAATCTTTGAACATTGGTATCAGTCAGATGTCAACGCAACAAATGACCCTAACATCCGAAGAGATGCATACATCGAGATTGACCTTACAACTTTCAGGAAGGGAAAGATACAATTAGAAGGAGCAGTAATCACTAACGGCAAACCATCAGCATACAACATCACGTTCTTTGGTGAGGGAGTAACGCTTAAAGATTTATTCGGAGAGGATTTACTTTCGGATTTGGACTATACGGCACTTTCTCACGATTTTACATCTAACGAAGTGAAAGCAAGGATTGAGGACAATACCAACGCCTATGATGTAAAGTGGCCTCTAATCACGTCTAATCGCATTTGGGAGTATCAGAGTACACCTGTGAACATACCTTTGCCCAATTGGTTAGTTGCTACCATAACTCAAAACGATATTCATACCACTTCAGGTGCGATACGCAAAGACGAACTATTCCCTGCGGTTAGGGTAACTAAGGTTATTGAGGCAATAGAGTCTAAGTACGGAATAACTTTTAACGGCACATTCCTAAACGATGAACGATTCACTAAATTGTTCTTATGGTTTAAGGGTAAGGAAACGCTTGTAAAAACTTCATACGGCTACGAGCTTTCGTCTACTTCGGTTGTTCCTACGTTTACAAATTATGATTTGACTTCGTATTATACGTCAGCTACAAATACAATTAATTTTCAAGAATTACCTGCGGTTCTAACTCATAGATTGATTTATAATATTACTGCTACAACTTCATCGGAAAACTATTTTATAGACATATATCAAAACGGGAACTTATACAATACAATTACTGGATTTGGCACAGGAACTTACACTCTTGCTGATGTGGCTCAGGTTGTAGGTTTGGATGTTGACTACACTTTCAAAATAAGGACTGAGGGAAATAATACAATAGATTCTAATTTAGTTTACGAAGTAGATTACATAACAACAGGCTCGGTAAACACGGATTACTTAACAGTAACTTATTCGTCTTTATCTATGTCACTTCAGTTGGATTTATCTGCCAATGCACCTGTAATGAAGATTGCTGATTTCTTAAAAGGAATTATGCTGATGTTCAATATGACCATCTACTCAATCAAAGACAATGAGTATTGGTTAGAGCCTTTGGACGATTGGTACTCTAAAGGAGCAGTCATAGACATTACATCATTCACGGATGTTACGAGCATTGAGCATAACCGAATGCCGTTGTATAAAAAGATTCAATTCAAATTCCAAGATTCCGAGTGCTTTTTAAATACAAACTTTTCTCAGACGTACAACCGAAACTACGGAGACACGACATATCAATATAACTACGATGGAGGTGAGTTTACTATCGAAGTACCTTTTGAAAATCTACTACAAACCAAATATAATGGAACTCAAGACCTACAATTAGGTTACTCACTCAATGGCTCATTTGCTCCGTATGTACCAAAGCCTGTTTTGTTTTATCAATACGATAACCAAGTGACGGATTTTAAATATGAAAATGATGGAGGTGGACATTCTACAATAACAACTTACACTCCATTTGGTCAAGACTTGCTATATAACGGAAATGATGTTACGTTAAACTTTGCACCTGAGACATCAACGTTACTCAATACGCCAATTCAAGTTACAGGATTCTCGCAGTATTACTTCAGTTATTTGTACAACCTTTACAACTTGAAGCAACGATTGGTCAACGTAAAGACGAACCTACCTACGAGCTTAGTAACAGGCCTACAATTAAACGATAGATTAGTAATCAGAGATAAGAGGTACATCATTAACGAAATGAAAACGAACTTATCTACTGGTGATGTTGACCTTCAATTAATTTTAGACTTTAGACCTGTCATCAACTCTACTCAAACCACACCTGTAGTATCTCCTAACGGAGGTGATGTTCTCATTCCTGTAATCCTTGACAATAACGCAACGCAGATAGGATTGTCAAGTTCTATAAGTGACGTTTCTTTCAGTCATAGTATCGTCTATGAGGAGCGTATGGTTACGGTAACTATCGGAGCGAGTAATGTAGAGTTCACAATGATAACTGAGAGTGGAGATATATTAGCATCTGAAAGGGCGGAACAAATAACAACCGAAGGAGAGGAGAGCAGATTGATTGACGTTTCATTGACCTCTACCTATCCTGACGGAAGCACATCAAGAAGAACGATTTATATTATACAACAATGATACAACGGATAGTTCAAATGCTAAAAATAGACGAACACTACGGGATTAGTGAGTTCGTAGACATAGCCAAAGGTAAGTACAAGTTAAACACGTCTCTGAAGAAAGCGTACAAACAAGGAAAACGAGAACTTATAAATAAACGAAATGGCGGAAAATAAAGTAGTAAATCTTGAAGTCAAAGAAAAAGGTATGGAGGAGATGGGTCAAAAGACTTTATCTCTAAAAGCAAAATTAAAAGAACTTAAAGAACAAATGGCTCTTGCAGGTGATGGTACTGCGGAGTTTAAAAGATTAGCTGCCGAAGCAGGTGCTTTACAAGATAGGATTGCTGATGTCAACAGGCAAGTTAAAAACCTTTCATCAGATACAAGGCGTTTAGATTTAGGTTTAGAGGCCGTTCAAGGTGTTGCAGGTGGGTTTGCAGCCGCTCAGGGTGCTATGTCGCTTTTTGGAGATGAATCCGAAGAGATGCAAAAAACTATGATGAAAGTAATGGGAGCTATGTCTCTTGTTAATGGAGTTCAACAGGTTGCAAACGTACTCAATAAAGATGCAGTTCTTGGTACTAAATTGCGTGTTTTTTGGAATGAGACTTTAGTTGGCTCATTCAATAAAGCAAGTGTGGCTCAAAAGGCATTTATGGCGACAGGTATTGGTTTGCTTTTAACAGGTATTGCTACGCTTGTTGCTTACTGGGATGATATTGCTGCTACTGTTAATGGTGTTTCAGATGAGCAAGAGCGATTAAATGCTAAAGTTGAGGCAAATGTTAATTTAGAAAAGGCTAAACTTGACTCAATAGGTGAACAAGATAATATCTTAAAACTTCAAGGAAAATCGGAGCGTGAAATTTTAGAACTTAAACTCAAGCAAACTGATGCAGTATTATTAGCTACTCAAGCACAATTAGAGCAACAAGAAAACACTAAGAAAGCTGAGGTTGCTGCCGCTAAAAGAAATTATGATATTACAAAAATGATTGTAAGGGGTGCTATTGAAATTGCAGCAGTAGGATTGCGATTACTGGCAGCACCGATTGACTTAGTTCTTGAAACTGCTAATGCTGTATCGGAGGCATTAGGTTTTGGTAAGATAACAACTACAAATATAAACAAGGAGATCAGCAAACTTACTGAATCGGCAGCAAGTGGTATATCTAAATTTATATTTGACCCACAACAAATAGCAGCAGATTCAAACGAAGCAATAAGGGAAACTAAAGCCTCAATCACTAAACTAAAAAACGAAAAGGCAGGTTTAATTCTTTCAATTCGTGCTATTGATAAACAAGATAGGAAACAAACAACCAAAGAGAAAAAAGAGGATGTCAAGAAGGAAGAGGAAGAGATAGAACTTATCAAGCGTGAATCAGGACTAAAGGCTATAAACAATCTTCAAAAGCAAAGAGATGCTGAATTAGAGGTAACTAAAAAGGCATTAGAAGAGGAGGCTAAACTCAGAGACGAAGCCGCAAAAAAAGAACTTGAACGCCAAAAGAAATTACAAGAGGATAAATCTAAATTAGTTTTCGATTCACTTAATCTTATATCGGAGATAACAAGTCTATTTGGACAAAAGAACGAACGTGTAGCGAGAGCAATGTTTAATATTGACAAGGCAGCGAGATTAGCATCGGCTACAATGTCTGCTCGTGAGGGTGTGATTAATGCGTTTAAGACTGCATCAGACTCACCATTAACTACTGTGTTTCCTGCTTATCCATTTGTTCAGGCAGGACTTGCAGGTGCATTCGGAGCAGTTAACATTGCAAAGATAGCATCTCAAAAATTCCAAGCATCAGGCGGTACGTCAGATTTAGCGTCAGGTGGTGGCGGTGGTGCAGGTGGTGTATCTTCAGCAGCACCATCATTCAATGTAGTAGGTAACTCAGGATTGAACCAACTTGCACAAATACAACAAACGCCAGTACAAGCGTATGTAGTAAGTGGAGAGGTAACATCGGCTCAGGCACTTGACCGCAACCGAATCAAAAACGCAACATTGTAGAACTAAAAAGTTGAATAGATATGAAAGTTATTGAATTGATAATTGACGAGAAGGACTTGCAAAGCGGAATAGATGCCGTTTCAGTAGTTGAGAGTCCTGCAATAGAGGAGAACTTTATCGCCTTAGCAAAACACGAAGTAGAACTCAAAGAAGTTGACAAAGAGAAGCGTATCTTAATGGGTGCTGCTCTTATCCCTAACAAAAAAATCTACCGTGTAAACGCAAAGAAAGAGGAATACTATATCTACTTCTCGGAGGACACCGTACGTCAAGCTATGGAGTTATTCTTCAAGCGTGGCAATCAAGGTCAAGCTACCGTAGAGCATAAAGATGCCTACGTTCCTGGTATGACCGTTGTTGAATCTTGGTTGATTGAAGATGAGGTACACGACAAGTCTAAGAAGTACGGATTCAGCTTACCAAAAGGAACGTGGATGATTTCTATGAAAGTCGACAACGATGAGGTATGGAATGACGTGAAAGCTGGTAAGGTCAAAGGCTTTTCAATTGAGGGTTACTTTGCTGATAAGTTAGAAATGTCTTTAGAGCAACAAAAGAAAAATGAAATTATTGAAAAACTTAAAAACCTACTTAATGAGCAAATTTAAAACACCAAGCAAGGCAAGTCCAAGAGCAGGTAGCAAAAGAGGTTGCCTATGTGAAAACGGAACATACTCAACTAAATGTTGTGATGGCAGTTTACAAGCTCAAGGCATCGGTAAAACTGCAGAGGTAAACGAACCTGCTCCTACTCAAACTGAGGTCAACGGAGTAAGGACTATCGTACGTCAAAACGGATAAAAATAAAACAACGCTATATTCAAATAGTTTATTTCTTGTATACAAACTAAAAACAAATGAACGAAAAATCAATCTTAAACAAAGTCCGCACACTTCTTGGATTGGAAGTGAAGTTGGAAGTAATGAAACTTACTGATGGAGTTTCTATGCTCGAAGCAGAATCTTTTGAAGCAGGTCAACCTGTATTCATCCTAACTGAAGACGAACAACGCATCGCACTTCCTATTGGAGAGTATGAATTAGAAGATGGTCGTGTTTTGGTAGTTATCGAAGAAGGTGTTATCGCTGAGATCAAAGAGGTAAAAGAAGAAGAAGAAATGCCTGAAGCACCTGCTCAAGAACCTGCCGAGGTAGAAGAGGAAGTTGCTGCATCTACTGAAGCTCCACAAGCTAAAAAAATCGTTGAGTCTATCGTTAAAGAATCTTTCTTCAGCGAAATAGAAGCACTTAAAAAAGAGAACGAAGAATTGAAAGCGAAACTTTCAGCACAAGCTACTGAAGTTGCAGAAGAAGTTGCACCAGTTGAATTGAGCGAAGAGCCTAAGCCTATTTCTTTCAATCCTGAAAACACACAAGCTACTGACGTATTCAAGTTTGCATCTAAACGAAATGCATCTACTATGGATAGCGTATTATCAAGAATTTCAAACATTAAATAATTAATAAAAATGGCTACAACCACATCAATTACTACTACTTACGCAGGCGAGTTCGCAGGTAAGTACATCGCTGCAGCTTTATTGTCTGCACCAACTCTTGACAAAGGCGGTATCACTATCGCTCCTAATGTCAAATACAAGCAAGTAATTAAGCGTGTCAGTACAGACGGGATAATCAAAAATGCGAGCTGCGACTTTGACCCTACATCTACAATCACTCTAACTGAGCGTGTACTTCAACCTGAGTCTTTTCAAGTAAACTTACAATTGTGTAAAGCTGACTTCCGTTCAGATTGGGATGCAATCCAAATGGGTTACTCTGCATTTGATACCCTTCCTAAGTCTTTTGCTGACTTCTTAATCGCACACGCTGCTGAGAAAGTTGCACAAGGTATGGAAACTTCAATCTGGCAAGGTGTTAACGCAACTGCAGGTGAGTTCGCAGGTATTATGACACAATTGACTACTGATGCGGCTCTTCCTGCTGCACAAGAAATTGCTGGTACTACTGTTACTGCTGCTAACGTTATCGCTGAGTTAGGTAAAATCGTTGACGCTTGTCCTGCTGCCCTTTACGGAAAAGAAGACTTGAATCTTTACGTTTCACAAAATATCTATCGTGCTTATGTTCGTGCATTGGGTGGCTTCGCTGCTTCAGGTGTAGGTGCTAATGGTTACGATAACAAAGGTACAAACCAAGCTCTTGGTGATGTTTACTTTGATGGTGTTCGTGTATTCGTTGCTAATGGTCTTGCTTCTAACACAGCGTTACTTGCTCAAAAATCTAACCTTTACTTTGCTACAGGTCTTCTTTCTGATATGAACGAAGTTAAAGTTTTGGATATGGGAGACATCGACGGTTCACAAAACGTTCGTGTAGTTATGCGATTCACTGCTGATGCTAAATACGGATTTGCTGAGGATGTAGTAACTTACGGAATCACAAACTCTGCTAACTAATCATTAGTCAACTTTAAATAATCGGGGAGGGCGGTAAAAAACTTCCCTCCCTTTTTTATAACATTTAAAACTTAAAAATATGTCTTGTGATTTAGCAAATGGCCGATTGGAAGTATGTAAAGATGCCGTAGGTGGTATCGATGCAGTTTACTTTATTAACTTTGGAGACTACTCTTATCCATCAGGAGTAACCGAAACTAACGATGTTATATCTGCCGTTTCAGGTGTTTCTAACCTATACAAATACGAACTCAAAGGAACTAACACTTTTGACCAAGTATTCAACTCTTCTCGTGAAAACGGAACTGCTTTTGCAGAGCAAACTTTGACAATGACTTTAAAGAAGCAAGATGCTACTACACACAAGTCAGTTAAATTGTTAGCTTATGGCCGTCCTCATATCGTTATCAAGAACCGCAACAACCAATTCTTTTTGGCAGGTATTGAACACGGAATGGAATTGACTACTGCAAACGCAACTAACGGTACTGCAATGGGTGACCTTAACGGATACACTTTGACTTTTGTAGGCCAAGAAAAAATCTATGCTAATCTTATCGATGTAGCTTCAGAATCAGCATTGGCTACTGCCTTTGGTTCAGCTACTATTGTAACTGCTTAATTGGTTTCTTCATAGCGTGTAAAGAGGGAGGCTTCGGCTTCCCTTTTTTATTTTAAAACAAATCGGCAGTAAGTTAGTTACTTTAATATGATTGTACTAACGACATCAACATCAGCTCAGACCTTCTCGTTTATTCCGAGAGATACACCAAACGTGATGAAGATTACTGATGACCAAACAAACGTAACTCAAACGATAGCAATCATATCGCAAACTACTGGCGATTACTTGTCGACTATTGAGGCAGAGTTTACACTTACTGAAGGACACTACTACGATTTAGTTCTTTACAAAAACACGGATATTGTCTATAAGGATAGAATCTTTTGTACTGATCAAAACATCGTAACATTCTCCGTAAACAACGGACAATACACATCTAATACAACATCAAATACGTTCATAGTTTATGAGTAACAACGTACACGTCTTAAACCTATCTGCATACACTACTCCCGTTATTCAAGAGAGTAAGCGTGAAGCGTGGGTAGATTACGGGGAAGATAATGACTATTATTCTTTCCTATTGGATAGATACACAAATTCTACAACCAACTCGGCAATCATTAACAACATCGCTCGTCTTATTTATGGGCGTGGCTTATCAGCAGTAGATGCTTCTCGTAAGCCTAATGAGTACGCTGCTGCTATGGCAATGTTCTCTAAAGAGTGTTTGCGTAAGATTGCTCTCGATAGAAAGATGCTTGGTCAGTTTGCTATCCAAGTACACTACAATGACAAGCACGATAAAATACTAAAGGCTTACCACATTCCTGTAAATCTTTTAAGAGCTGAGAAGTGCAATAAAGATGGAGAAATCGAAGCCTACTACTACTCTGACGATTGGACTGATGTAAAAAAATACGTTCCTACTCGCATTCCTGCTTTTGGATACTCAAAAGACAAGATTGAGATACTATTCTCTAAGCCTTACTCGGTAGGTATGAAGTATTATTCCTACGTTGACTACCAAGGAGCAGTTCCTTACGCACTATTGGAGGAGGAGATAGCTGATTACTTAATCAACGAAGTTCAAAACGGATTCTCAGGAACGAAGGTTGTAAACTTTAACAACGGAGTGCCGTCTGAAGAGCAACAATCAATCATTACAAATAAGGTATTAGGTAAGTTAACTGGCAGTAAAGGTCAGAAAGTGATCGTAGCGTTCAATGACAATATGGACACGAAAACTACGGTTGACGATTTACCTTTAAACGATGCACCTGAACACTACACTTACTTATCTGAGGAGTGTATGCGTAAGATTATGCTAGGCCATAACGTTACATCTCCGCTACTTTTTGGTATTGCAGGTGCTAACGGATTCAGCTCTAACGCTGATGAATTGCAAAACTCGTTTATCTTATTTAACAATATGGTGATTAAACCGCTTCAGGACGAAATACTTGAAGCCTTAGACGAGATTTTAGCATTTAACAACATTTCCTTAAACTTATTCTTTAGGACTCTCAAACCGCTTGAATTTACGGATTTGGAGAACGCTCAAAACACGGAGCAAGTAGCTGAAGAAACAGGAACTGAACTAAGCAAACACGAACACTTAGATAACGAGGTTGCACAATCACTTATAGACTTAGGAGAAGAGCCTAACGAAAATTGGCTTCTAATAGACGAATTTCCTGTTGACTATGATAATGACGATGCAGAGAACGAACTACTCTCTAAAGAACCTAAAAAGAGCTTATTTTCGAAGTTAGTTGAGTTAGTAAGTACAGGTACTGCCGTTCCTAATGCAAAATCAGGACAAGATGAAGTAATAGACGGATTCAACTTCATCACTCGTTACAAATATGTTGGAGCAGTAGAATCTAAGACTCGTCAGTTTTGTAGAAAAATGATTGAGTCAGACAAAATCTATCGCAAGGAAGATATCATTCGTATGGGTGGTCAAGCAGTTAACTCAGGATGGGGGCCTAAAGGTGCTGATACTTATTCTATTTGGCTTTACAAAGGTGGAGGCAATTGTCACCATCGTTGGAATAAGCAAGTTTATGTAAACTTTGAGGGTAGAGGTATTGACGTAAACTCTCCAAAGGCTAAACAAATTGCACAAGCGAAAGCAGCTAAATACGGATATGTTGTAAAGAACGAGGATTTAGTTTCGCAACGTCCTGTTGATATGCCTAATTACGGATTCTTACCAAGCAATCCACAACCTAAACGAGAAATTACAAGATAATGGCAACGGCACTACTTATAACAAGAGACGATTTAGTTAGGTTTACTGCCGTTAATGGTTCAGTAGATACGGACAAGTTTATTCAGTTTGTCAAAATCGCTCAAGACATTCATATTCAAAACTACTTAGGTACAAAGTTACTGGCGAAGATTCAAGCAGATATCATTGCAGGTACTCTTTCGGGTAACTACGAGACTTTAACTAATAACTATATTAAGCCGATGTTGATACATTGGGCAATGGTTGAGTATTTACCTTTCGCTGCTTACACGATCGCTAACAAGGGCGTCTATAAGCATTCGTCTGAGAATAGCGAGAACGTAGAAAAAAACGAAGTAGACTTCTTAATTGAAAAAGAACGTCAAATTGCACAACACTACACCGAGCGTTTTATCGACTATATATCATTTCGAAACGATTTGTTTCCTGAGTACAACTTAAACTCAAACGGAGATATGTATCCTGATACAACGAATAATAACATAGGATGGTATATATGAGAACACGGACTAAGGTAGGAACTTATAAACCAAAAGAAGAGAACATTGAGAAACTTCGTGTTTTTCTAACTAAACTAAAAAAAGATGGCAAATAACATAGGATGGGGAGAAGGCGTTTTAAACGTCATTAGTTGGGGTGCTGACGGACAAATAAACGGACAAGAAGTAACTAACTTACTTGCAGAAAACAATGCTTTTTTATCTACTGAAGGTAATGACCTTATAGTTAAAGAGGCTACATTCAATGCAGGTGGCTTCGGTTCATCTTATGACCATTCTTGGGGAGGCGAAACTTTATTAGAACGATAAAATAAATTAAAATGGCAGAAATAAAAATCTCAGAGCTAACATCAGGCTCAACATTAGACGGAACGGAAGTAGTTCCGATAGTGCAAAGTGGTGCAACAGTAAAAGTAACAACTCAAGACATCGCTGATTTAGGCGGTGGTGGTGGTGGTATTCAAGGAATGCACGCATTAACCAAAATACCTGGTAGTTATGTTGGTAATTTTATAGTAGGTACAACTGTAAACAATGTAAATGTTGGTTATGGTGCAAATTATATATATTTTTTCCCTTTTATACCTGCTAATGATTTTTCTATTGATGAAATAAGCATAGAAGTAAGTTCAGTATTAACAAATAATGAACTAAAAATACTAATATACACAGGAGATACAGGCCCTGCTAATCAAGTTTATGAATCACCTCTTTTAGATGGTACAACAGCAGGTGTAAAAGCCGTTAGTTTAAATTTTTCATTTAATGCAGGAGTCATTTATTGGCTCGGAGTTGTTGGTAGTGTTGGCACTCAAGTAAAAGGGACTACTTCTATTGGAGGGGCTTATCAATTTGCTGCTCAACCTACTGGCACTATTGGTTATACTTCTATTTACTATTATAATGCAGGAGGCATAAATAATATACCAACAACAATATCAACTACCACAGCCACTTGGAATATAAGTGGAATGGCTTTTTTTAAAATGAGAGTAATATGAAGCAATTAAGAATAGAAAAATACAACGCAGAAGGTTTAGTAAGCGTTGAATTCGTAGAAGTAAACGAACCAACACAAGAAGAACTCATTGCTCAAAAGGAAGCAGAGTTGTTAGCAATGTATGCGGAACTACAAGCACTTAAAGGTGAGTAATTATTTTAAATACTTTAAAAAATGAAGCATAAGGACGTAATCGGCTCAATGTATTTCGTGTTAGGCTACACTGCTTGTATTGCAGTAATGTTCGAAGGCGAGTACTTATATCAAAAATTCTTTGCTTTAGCCTATGGCTCTTATCTTACTTGGCACATCGTAAATCAATATGAAAACTAACTCTCTCTTGCTTCTTTCTTTGGTATCCGTCTTAGCACCTGTTAAACCTATGGTGCTAATGGCGGTATTTACAATCATTCTCGATATGTGCTTTGGAATTTGGCGAAGCGTAAAGAAAAACGGATGGATATCTATTCGTTCTCGTAGGCTTTCTAATACCATTTCTAAGAGCTTACTTTATTCGGGTGCTATCGTGTTTATCTTCCTTCTTGAGAAGTACGTCTTATCGGATTTATTGAGTTACTTCATTGCAGTTGACTTGGTATTGACTAAAGGCTTTACTGCTTTCTGCGTTTTCACGGAAGTTAAATCAATCAACGAGAGTTACTATTCCGTTACTGGTGTCAATGTATGGAGTAAGTTTATCGCATTTGTAAAACGAGGTAAAGAACAATTAGAAGAGTTAAAGTAAAATACTTAATCAAGGTGAAAAACACTTATAATGTCCGTTATATTGTACAAAAAACTGGACATTTGAGCCTTTAAATACAAGTTATGAAATTAGACATCTCAAAAATCAAACAAGCAAGACTCAAGGATTCTCAGTTCTTTCAAGAGAACACTCCTAAGTCTCAAATCTATCTGCACCATACGGCAGGAAGTGGTAATGCTGAGGCAGTTAGTCGCTATTGGAATGGCACTAACGAAAGGATAGCTACGGCATTTATCATCGGTCAAGATGGTTTGATCGTGCAATGCTTCAGTTCTAAGCAATGGGCGTGGCATTTGGGCGTTGGAGAGAAGGAGTTTAAAGCTCAGGGAGTAAAGTACCAAAACCTAAACAAACTTTCAGTTGGAATCGAAGTATGTAATTGGGGATATCTCAAAGAACAAAACGGTAAATTTTACAACTATGTAGGTAGCCGAGTTCCTGATTCAATGGTAACTACTTTAGATGAGCCATACAAAGGATACAAACATTGGTACAAATACACGGATGCTCAGATTGAAAGCACTCGACAATTGGTTGAGTATCTATGTGAGACATATGACATACCAAATGACTACCGCTCTGACATATTCGGACTTGACAAGGAAGCATTCAAAGGTACACCAGGTATCTACACTCACAACTCAGTGCGTAAAGACAAGAGTGATATCTATCCTTGCCCGAGAATGATTGAGATGCTCAAGAATTTAAGCATATAACCTGATAAAATGGTGAAATTTTCAACCTATATCCTGATAATTTTGTCACTAATTCTCGCAATAATTGTGACAGGATGTTCGGCTAACTACCATCTCAGGAAGGCAATCAAAAAGGGTTATCGATGCGAGGAGATTGCAGATACTTTTGTCATAAACACGATAGACTCAATTCCGTACGTTTTAAGAGACTCTATTGCTTGGGAGAAGGTAATAGTCCAAAAAGATACAATCGTGCGTTACAAGGCTTCTAAAGTGCCTAAAACAAGATATGAAACTAAAATAGAGTATAGACTAAAACGAGATACAATAAAATTGCTCCAAAAAGTGGAGGTAGTTAAGTACAAAACCGAGAAGCAAAAAAACAAGAAACCTAATCTTTGGTTATTTATTATAGGCTTCGTCGCAGGATTTGTTGCAAAGTGGCTTATGAAGTACGCTAAAACACCACTATGAAGAAATTTAGACCACGAATTACACGTGAAGAATTTGAGATAGTTTCTCAATACCGTGCAATTCAAAGAGAGTCCAACGAAATGGGCTTGAATGATGCTGACGTAAAACACGGATGGCTAAAATCAAAGAACGCATCTTTATTCTTTAAGAATCCAAACTTTAAGGAACAGGAAGAGCAGAATTACGAGCTGATTCGTGAGTCTATACTGGCAGAAATTCAAGACTACTCTCCGAAATATCCTACACTAACACGGAATCCATCAACTGACGGACACTTATTAGTAATAGATCCTGCTGACATCCACATAGGTAAGCTCTGCGATGCTTTCGAAGTGGGAGAGGTATACAACAACCAAATAGCAGTACAACGTGTCTTAGAAGGAGTGCAAGGCATTTTAGATAAAGCAAGTGGATTCCATATCGACAAGATTCTATTTATTGGAGGTAACGACATCTTACACATAGATACTCCAAGACGAACTACTACTTCAGGAACTCCACAAGATACTGACGGAATGTGGTACTCTAATTTTCTAATAGCTAAAAAACTATATGTCGAAATTCTTGAACAACTTATCAGCGTGGCTGACGTACATTTTACTTTCAATCCCTCTAATCACGATTATACACACGGCTTTTTTCTTGCTGATGTTATTCAGACTTGGTTTAAGGATTGCAAGAACATATCTTTTGACTGCTCTATTGCACATCGCAAAGGTTTCAAGTATGGAAAGAACCTTATCGGCACGACTCACGGAGATGGAGCGAAACACCAAGACTTACCTTTACTGATGGCTACGGAGTTTCCGTTGGAATGGTCAGCTACTAAACACCGCTACGTTTACACGCATCACGTTCATCATAAGACTTCTAAAGATTACATCGGAGTCACGGTAGAATCTTTGAGATCACCTTCAGGAACGGACTCTTGGCATCACCGCAATGGCTACGCTCACGTTCCTAAAGCAGTTGAAGGCTTCATCCACCACAAAGAATTTGGTCAAGTTGCAAGGTTAACTCATTTATTTTAGTATATTTGTACACCTAACAATTCTACTCATAGCGTAAGAGCCTCCTTAATCGGGGGCTTTTTTTGTATCTGAAAAAAAAATTTAAAAAAAATGTAACTAATTGTTGATAATTACGAATAAGTATTTATATTTGCATATAACATTTAAATAAAACGCTATGACAAAAGAACAAATTATTCAACTAATCAAAGACGAAGAGAAGCATCTTTACTTTGAATTTACTGAACTACGCAGAATGTATGGCCGCTCTGCCGATTCTACACTTTACGCTTCTGCACAATGGAACGCAGTATTAGGTATATTAGAAAACATTGAAAAAATTGAAGAAAATGAAAATGCTTAACACATACAAACAACTAAACGCTGACGAAAAACAAATAATAGGTGGCGTTATTGCTTTCGGACTTTTATTTATTTGCTTACTTTGGTTTGTGTCTACTACTACACCGCCAGTATTGGATATGCCAAAAGAGGACTTGCAAACAAAATCAACCTACAAGAAGTCTTACGAGCTTCCTGAATTTTATAACGAATACGCTCAACATTGCTACAATTATGGAAAATAGATATTACTTTGAAGATATTTCGCAGAGCATAGGCTCACGATTAATAGAGGTGGACTGCTACGACCTCGAAACGGATGAAATGGTAGCTACAATCGAACTAAAATACGAATATGATGAAGAATCAGAAGAATGGCAAGTGGAGTCAAGCGAATTCCATACCAACGCAACTATCAAAGAAATTACCGAACTGCAAAACGAACTACTCCGAAGAGCTAACGATCTCTTCCACGAGTTCTGCTACGAATGCACAATGTACGATGCTTGGGATGACGAGGATAATTGGTTTATATAACCGCCAACGAATGGAGCATTTTTGGACTAATTTTAATTATGATTTATATAACCGCATTTGCGAAATAAAATACTCTAAGCTATGAGATTTAAACTAACGTACCAAGTAGGACTCGCAGTAGTCCAAGAATGGATATTCACTTCAAAGAGTCTATGCTATTGGAAAAAAATGGACTTAATAGAAACAGGAAGATACAATGACGGAAAATTTAAAATCACGCCACAATGAAAGACGAACTATATAAACACATTAAGAAGGTAATTAAGAGAGACGGATTAGATACTGATAGCAGAGAGCAGCAGCATCATTACCGCAGAATCTTTTTGTATGCCTTACTACGAAAATACGGATACTCCTTAACTAATTCAGGTCAGCTATTTAATAGGCATCACGCTACGATCATTAACGGACTAAAAGTATACGATGCAATCAGGAAAGATTCCGTCTTTTTAGAGTACGTTGAAAGCTACCGAATAGAATTTGAGCCATACCTACATTACACGCTAAAACCTGATGAGCATAATCTCGCAGCTCAGGTGATGAAATGTGAAGATTTCTGGCAGATGGTAAATCTACAAGAGAAAATTAAAGCAGGATTTTTCAACAAACGGAACAAAATTAAAGTATAATAGTTATCTTTGTATACGAGGTGTGCAGACCTTAAGTAAAACATTCAAGCCACATTGGGGAGTAGTGCTGCACCACGAAACCCGACGTGGCTTTTTTAGTGCAGTAAAATGAACGGATGGATTAAAATTGATAGAGACATTACTTCTCATTGGATTTTCAAAGATGAGTGGAAATTCAGGAATTGGATTGACCTACTTACGTTGGTTAATCATTCAGAGCAAAAGGTAAATATAAAGGGTACTGTATTGACTTGTAAACGTGGTGAAACATTGTGTAGTTTAGACACTTTGGCGAAGCGTTGGAATTGCGATAAAAGCAAGGTTAGGAGATTTTTAAAGTTGCTTGAAAGTGATTCAATGATTGAATTAAAATCGGAACACATAACGACACGGTTAACTATCTGTAAATATGATACTTATCAAGGTGAGCGAAACGCAGATGAAACGGAAGTGAAACACAAACGAAACGCAGATGAAACGCAAATGACACCAAACAAGAATGATAAGAAAGAAATAAAGAATAATAAATATAGCTTTCTATCTGCTTTGATTGAGAATGGTTTTGATGAAAAGTTATCTCGTGAATGGATGG
>Ga0208022_1000132_pt1 | contig 29272 bp, 42 predicted proteins | sample ColrivemetaGS747_FD_187622 | JGI IMG/M metagenome (GOLD analysis project Ga0208022, IMG submission 187622) | Estuarine microbial communities from the Columbia River estuary - Freshwater metaG S.747 (SPAdes) (version 2) | ecosystem: Environmental > Aquatic > Marine > Intertidal zone > Estuary ...
AAAGGAACCACACAAAAAGAGCACATGTTGTCGCAACCGCGCATGATCGTGACAAATGCAGAAATACCACCTTGGTCTAGTCTAACAGGAGCAATGTCTGCATAGGTTTCATCTCGGGACAGCAACACATTAACGGCCTTCTGACCCGTTCCTACTTCATCAATCAGGTTGGGAAGGTCGCGGTAGGCATCGGGGCCAGCAACGAGATCGACGAGTTTTTCTTCGTCGAGTAAGTTCTTTTTCAAGCGTTCGGCCATGCAGCCCAATATACCGACAACCAAATCTGGGTTGCGGTCTTTTTTGATTTTGAATTCGGTCAGGCGATTGCGCACACGTTGTTCTGCGTTGTCGCGAATAGAGCAAGTATTTAGCAAGATGACATCGGCATCGTCGATGTTGCGCGTGGTCTGATAACCTTGATCAGAAAGTATGGAAGCGACAACTTCGCTGTCCGAGAAATTCATTTGACAGCCGTAACTTTCTAAGTAAAGTTTTTTCGCAGCTGCGTCGCCGTTGTGGGGTAAATCTAGGGCAGAGCCTTGAACAGACTCGTCAATTACTTTATTTTCGTATTCCATCGGTTTTCTTGAACTGCAAAAATAAGGCAAATTCAAACTACTGACAAATTGTCAGCAAGAGAAGTCAAGCAATTGAAAAAAAAGTAACCATAGGTTAAGGAGAAATACACACAAAAATGCGCTAAACAAGTTGACGATTGAACTGTTTTCCTTTTACATTTGTCCCCAAATTCTCCTTATGGCTAAAAATCTTGTTATCGTCGAGTCTCCTGCAAAAGCGAAAACCATCGAGGGTTATCTCGGCAAAGACTTCGTTGTCAAATCGAGCTATGGCCACGTCAGAGACCTCGCCAAAAAAGGTTTGGCCATCGACCTCGAAGCGAGTTTTGCGCCGCAATACGAAGTGAGCCCCGACAAAAAACAAGTTGTTGCCGAACTCAAAAAATTAGCGAAAGCAGCCGACACCATCTGGCTCGCTACCGATGAAGACCGCGAAGGAGAAGCCATATCTTGGCACCTCTATGAGACACTTGAGCTCCAAAAAAAAGACACCAAGCGCATCACCTTTAACGAAATCACCAAAACTGCCGTAACACGCGCTATCGAAAATCCAAGGCAAATCAATCAAGAGCTCGTTGATGCCCAACAAGCCCGCCGCGTACTCGACCGCATCGTTGGTTTTGAACTCTCGCCAGTGCTTTGGAAAAAAGTAAGGCCAAGCCTTTCTGCAGGTCGCGTTCAATCTGTTGCAGTTCGTTTGATTGTGGAACGCGAACGCGAGATCGAACAATTCAATTCAGAAGGTTTTTACCGCGTTCAAGGACAGTTCATGAGTGAAAATGGTGTGCTCAATGCCGAACTCAATCAACAACTCCCTGATAAACAAACCGCCCTCGATCTGCTCAACGATGCAAAAAACGCCAAGTTCAGTGTAGAGGACGTGCAACAAAAGCCAGCCACTAAATATCCAGCAGCGCCGTTTACTACCTCTACACTCCAACAAGAGGCGAGTTTGAAACTCGGCTTTTCTGTAAGCAAAACCATGAGCGTTGCCCAAAGACTTTATGAAGCTGGTTACATCACTTACATGCGTACCGATTCTGTGAACCTTTCTCAGACCGCACTAGACGCTGCAAAAACAGCCATTACTTCACTTTACGGCGAACAATATTCAAAACCCACCAAATACAATACCAAAAGCGCTGGTGCACAAGAGGCCCACGAAGCCATCAGGCCAACCGATTTTACCCGCTCGAGCATCTCGGCTGAGCGCGACGAACAACGCCTATATGAACTGATCTGGAAACGAGGCATTGCCAGCCAAATGACACCTGCCCAACTCGAAAGAACGACTATCAAAATCAACGGACTCAGCAGCAGTTATTATTTTCAAGCGAAAGGTGAAGTGCTCATTTTTGACGGTTTCCTCAAAGTTTATTTGGCATCAAACGTTGATGATGAAATCGATGAGAACGAAGCCACTGAAGGGCTTTTACCCAAAGTTACGGTTGGTTCGGTTCTCGAACTTCAAAATAGCACAGCAACGGAACGTTTTAGCAGACCGCCATCTCGCTATGTAGAGGCCTCATTGGTCAAAAAACTGGAAGAACTTGGCATAGGCAGACCATCTACCTATGCGCCAACCATTTCGACTATCCAAAAGCGCAACTACGTTGAAAAACAAGAGCGCGAGGGCTCCTTGCGCACTTATGCGCAGCTGGTACTGGACCAAACCGGCATTCAAGAAATTGCCAAAACGGAAACCACCGGTAAAGAAAAAAACAAGCTCTCCCCCACAGACATCGGTATTGTCGTGACCGACTTCTTGGTGGCTCATTTTGAGCAAATTCTAGATTATCAATTCACCGCAAAAGTAGAAGCCTCTTTTGACGAAATTGCGAATGGAAAACTCAACTGGACCGACATGCTCCAGAGCTTTTATGGTCCCTTCCATTCCAACGTAGAAAATACACTCACCCATTCTGAGCGCGCTACTGGCGAGCGCGAATTGGGTACTGACCCGAAAAGCGGACGTAAAATAATTGCGCGCATTGGCCGCTTTGGCCCAATGATTCAGATTGGAGACGAACAATCCGATGGGCTCAAACCGCAATTTGCCTCTTTGCAAGCAAACCAGTCCATCAATAGCATCACGCTCGAAGAAGCGCTCAAGCTTTTTGAATTGCCGAAAGTTTTGGGCGAACACGCCAACGAAGTGGTGAAGGTCAATATCGGCAGATTTGGCCCCTATGTGCAAATTGGCAAGCGCTTCTGCTCCATCCCAAAAGAAGAAGATCCGATGTCTATCAGCCTGGAAAGAGCCATAGAATTGGACGCACTCAAGCAAGAAGAAGCTGCAAAGGCCCTCATCAAAACTTTTGATGAAAATCCGGATGTTCAACTACTCAACGGGCGCTATGGCGCTTATTTGAAAATCGGAAAAGACAACTTTAAATTGCCAAAAGATTGTGAACCAGAGACTTTGACACTTGCTGCTTGTTTGGAAATTGCGGCAAATCAGCCAACAAAAAGTGCAAAAAAGCGACCTTTTAGAAAAAAATAACTATTATTGATTGAAAAAATCAGATGAACGGAAGCGTCAATAAAGTTATTTTGATCGGAAACTTGGGTAAAGACCCTGACGTCCGACGTCTAGAAAATGGTGCCGTGGTAGCCTCTTTCCCACTTGCTACCTCCGAAATCTACACCGATAAACAAAGCGGTGAAAAAAAAGAAACCACCGATTGGCACGATATCGTACTTTGGCGAGGCCTTGCAGAAGTTGCAGACAAATACCTCAGAAAAGGCACCAAAATTTATGTCGAAGGCAAGCTCAAGAAAAGATCATGGACAGATAAAGAGGGGCAAACTCGCTACGCCACTGAAGTAGTTGGCGACGACCTCACCATCTTATCGCGTCCAGAAAACCAAGATCGCCCGAGCAACTATTCCAATGAAGGAAAACCCAACAATCCGTCGCCCATGTCCGGCTTAGCTTCAGCACCCGACGACGACCTCCCCTTTTAAACCATGAATACAGCCATAGAACCTCCGAGTCTCAGCGCATCGCTTTTTGATTTCAATGCTCAACTTAGCGATGCAACCTACCTCTATCTGTTGATCATCTTCCTATTACTCTTACTCTCAGCCTTTGCCTCGGGATCAGAAAGCGCTTTTTTTTCGCTCAAACCCAAAGACAATGCAGCCCTCAAAGCCAATCCTTCACCGAGAGCCAAATTGATTTTAAGCCTCCTGACGCGGCCGCAAGAATTATTGGCTACTTTATTGATATTCAACAATTTTGTAAATGTCGGCATCGTCATCTTATCCTCATTTGTGCTCAACGACCTCTTCCCTACCAATGGCGAATTTGCGCTCCTCCGGTTTGTCGTAGAAGTCATAGGTATTACCCTCATTATTTTGTTGTTTGGCGAAGTCATCCCTAAAATTTTTGCCAATAGAAACGCACTCAAAGTGAGTATGCTCGCAGCTTATCCGTTGCGTTTGATTGGTCAACTACCGCCGCTTTCTTGGCTGAAGCTCATTCTGGTGCGCGGCACTAATTTCATTCAGAAACTCGGGAACAAAAGCGCCGCTATTGACCAAAACGAACTCGAACAAGCCGTTGCCCTTACAAAAGACGAAGCTGGCTCAAAAGAAGAACATAAAATTCTCGAGGGCATCGTGCGATTCGGAAAAACCGAAGCCTCCGAGATCATGACGCCGCGCGTGGAGGTCGAGGACATCGAAGCCTCGGACAATTTTAAAGCTGTATTGGCGAAAATCATAGAAGTGGGATATTCGCGCATCCCCGTTTTTGACGAGAGTCCGGATAATATCATCGGGATATTATACATCAAGGATCTCCTCAATCATTTGAATCAAGGGGAAGATTTTGACTGGAAGCAAGTGCTGCGCAAACCGTTTTTTGTGCCAGAAAACAAAAAAATCAATGACCTCTTACAGGAGTTCCGCAACATGAAAATGCACATGGCGGTGGTTGTCGATGAATACGGCGGTGCCAGCGGAATCATTACCCTCGAAGACATTTTAGAAGAAATCGTTGGAGACATCACAGATGAATTTGACGACACCGAAATCCAGTACACCAAGCAAGCAGACAACACTTATCTTTTTGAGGGTCGCACCTCTTTGAACGACCTTCTCAAAATCATTGGCGAACAGCACGAGGAAGTCATTGAAAATGCCAGAGGTGAAGCAGAAACACTTGGTGGTTTGGTCATCGAGGTGGCTGGCAGGATCTTGAAAAACAATGAATACATCACCTTAGGGCCGCTCAAACTAATTGTAGAGTCATCGGATAAAAAACGCGTCAAATCTGTAAAAGTTATTGTGCATGAAAATTAAACTTATTCTTTTGGTCTGCTTGGCGGGTGTCTTGCTTTTTTCTTCATGCGGAGAGCCCAATGCCGTGCCTAAGCCGAGTACTTTTTTGCGAACAGAATTCCCGGCTCATGCCTACAGAACTTATACGAGTCCTAACCATTTTCAATTCAAGTTGGCCAACCTTTTCATGCCGAAAACCTTTGAACAAACCCAAAGTAACTATAGCGTCCAGGAAATCGATTTAGGGCCACTCAACGGCACTTTATTTTTGTATTACCTCGCCATCCCGACTAAAGACTCTTTGCCTGAAATCATCAATTTCGCCAATGATAAAGTCGATGAACACAAGATCATGGCGGACAAAATCGATTTTGAACAAATCATCGATAAAGAAAAGCGCGTATTTGGGACCTTCTTTGAATTGAAAGGGAATGTGGCTACCAATTTTCAATTTTACCTCACCGACTCTACACAACATTTCCTGCGTGGAGAGGTGTTGTTGAATTGCAGACCCAACTACGACTCTTTGAGACCTGCTCTGCAATACCTCAAAGCAGATTTACAAGAACTCGTTCATAGCTTCAAATGGAATTAACCGGAAATAACCGCGTTGTTATTGCCTTTGGCTCCAATTTGGGCGATAAAGAAGCGAACATCCAAAATGCCATAGACCAACTCTCGATAACTTGTGGAAAGGTCGTGCAGGTGTCTCCGTATTACCGAAGTGCTCCAGAAGGGTTCGAATCGGAGCACGAATTCGTGAATGGCTGTTTACTCCTATTGACCGATTTAGCTCCAAAACAACTATTAACAGAACTTCAGGCCATTGAACAACAACTCGGCCGAGTCAAGAAAACAGCTCAATACGAAGACCGCTGCATTGATCTCGACATCATCTTTTACGAAAGTCTTTGTTTGCAAAGCCCTGATTTACAAATACCTCACCCGCGCTACCAAGACCGTGCATTTGTCATGATCCCGCTCCAATCATTGCAATTAGACTTTCATCCGTTTTAATTGTAAAAAATTCAAGTTCTTAGACTCAAAAAATAGGGATATCAATTTTATTCCCTAATTTTGCAAGGAATCATAAAATTTAAAACCATGAATTTCAATCGTTTCAACGGAACCTTACTCATCGGAACAGCGGCTTTTTTTGTTGCCTCTTGCGACCTCGTTAAAGACATCACCTACACCGTTAATCCCAATCCACTTGAAATGCACGGTGACTCCGTGAAAGTGAGCATTACGGTAAACGTTCCCGAAAAAGGAATTCAAAAAAAGGCGAAAGCTGAAATTACCCCAAAAATTGGTTCGACAGCAATCGGTACTTGGTACGTAAACGGTTCTAAAGTTACCGGCAACGGCACCACCATCGATTTCAAAACAGGTGGTACAGCAACATTCGAGCAAACCATGGCCTACGACCCTTCCATGGAAGCTGCAGATGTCATCATCACCGGCAAACTCTACAAGCAAACCAAAGAAAAAGGCGCATTGCCTGAAACAAAAATTGCCGACGCTACCATTATTACACCCTACCTCGTAGATAAAACTTTTAAAGTACTCACCGAACAAGATGCTTTGGTGCGTTCTTTCGACAAAACAACTACAGCAACCATTAATTTTGAAAAAGGTAAGTCTGAGATTCGCGCAAACGAAATCAAGGACCAAGACATCGCTGCATTGATGGCTTGGATGCAAGCTGCTCAAACCAATCCGAAAATCATAATTACAGGTATTGAAATCAACGGTTACGCGTCTCCAGATGGCGAAGTAGCTAAAAACGACAACCTTTCTTCAGACAGAACAGTTGCTGCGCGCAAAGCACTCACTGACCTCATGAAAAAGGCGAAGTTAACTGCCTATGCAGACACCTCTGCATATGCGCTTGCGAAATTTGGAGAAGATTTCGAAGGTTTCAAAACCCAACTTGCAGCCACCACCACTATCCCAGAAGCTGATAAAAATTTATTTATCCGCATCCTCGAAATGACCAAAGATCCTGAGCAACGCGAAAAAGACATGATCAATCTGGGTAAAGCGTATACTGAATTAGAACGCGATGTTTTCCCAATGATTCGCCGTGCTGTTATCGTCGTTAAATACACCGAATACGGCCTTACCGACGACGAACTTCGCGCAGCCAGCGTTCAAAATCCCAATTCACTTTCCGTTGAAGAATTGTTGTTCACAGCAAGCAAACTCACCACTGATGCCAACGAAAAAGCGCGCATCTACGGAATTGCTGCCGCCAACTATGCCAATGACCACCGCACCCACACCAATTTAGGTGCTACCCTATTCGAATTAGGCAATACCAAAGATGCCGCTAAATCATTCAAAAAAGCAAACGAACTCAAAGACGTTCCAGTTACCAAAAACAACTTGGCGGCGAGCTTGATTCTAGAAGGCAATCGTGCGGCTGCGAAGAAGCTCATCAGCGCTTCCAAAACAAGCGTTTACAACTACAACCAAGCTATCCTTGACATCATGGATGGCAACTACGGAGCAGCCGAGAAAAACCTCACCCAAGACTCTTACAACAAAGTTTTGGTGCTGATCCTTAACAACAAACTAGATGCCGCTAAAAAGGCAAGCGCTGGTCTTCCAGAAACAGCAGAGTTAGCTTACCTCAAAGCAATCATCGAAGCGCGCAGCGGTGCAGGTGCCGATGCAGTGGTTGCCAAATTGAAAACAGCCATTTCGAAAAACGGAGCGTTGAAGGATAAAGCGGCCAAAGACCGCGAATTCATCAAACTCATGAACGATGCCACTTTCATTGACTTAGTCAAATAAGTAGCCCATAAATGTCATTTAAAAATCCTGGATTCGTTCAGGATTTTTTTTTGAAAAAAAGTTCTGTTAAAAGCCAACCTTTATCACTAATTTTGAGACTCTAAAATAAAAACAATGGATAGCAACGAATTTCGCAAATACGCCACCAAACACATGGGCATCAGCAGCATGTACGTGGACCACTATATCGAGTCTTCCATGACTCCCTACATCATCGAAGAGCGCCCGCTCAACATGACCCAAATGGATGTCTTTTCGCGCCTCATGATGGACCGCATTATTTTTCTTGGAACCGGTATCAACGACCAAGTCGCCAATATCATTAATGCGCAATTGCTTTTCTTAGAATCTGTCGATGCTAAAAAAGACATTCAAATTTACCTCAACTCGCCGGGTGGTTCCGTTTACGCAGGTTTAGGTATCTACGATACCATGCAATATATTCGCCCAGATGTTGCCACTATTTGTACAGGTATGGCTGCTTCTATGGGTGCCGTACTTCTATGTGCAGGTGCCGATGGCAAGCGCAGCGCACTCAAACATTCCCGCGTCATGATTCACCAACCACTCGGTGGAGCACAAGGCCAAGCATCAGATATCGAAATTACGGCCCGCGAGATCCAAAAATTGAAAAAAGAACTCTACGACATCATCGCCAAGCACAGCAAACAAGACTACGATAAAGTATGGTCAGACTCTGATCGCGATTACTGGATGACCTCCGAAGAAGCGAAAGCATACGGCATGGTTGACGAAGTACTTTTGCGCAACCCGAAATAACTCATGGCAAAAAAAGAAACGACTTGTTCATTTTGCGGCTCTCCGCGTTCGGGTGTCAATATGCTCATTGCCGGTATCAACGGCCATATCTGCGACTCCTGTGCCAGCCAAGCTAGTAAAATTGTTCAAGAAGAACTCACCATAAGTCCGAGTGCTACCAATACGGCAGCCCAGAGCCTTCATTTGCTCAAGCCTCAAGAAATCAAGGCCCACCTCGATCAATACGTCATTGGTCAGCAAGACGCCAAAAAAGTGCTGTCCGTTGCTGTATACAATCACTTCAAAAGATTGAAACAAAAAACCAATGACAACGACGTAGAAATCGAAAAGTCAAACGTCATACTCGTTGGTCGCACAGGAACGGGTAAAACCTTACTCGCTAAATCGATTGCCAAACTTCTGAATGTGCCATTTTGTATCGCTGATGCAACAGTTCTGACAGAAGCGGGTTATGTGGGTGAAGACGTCGAAAGTATTTTGTCAAGACTTTTACAAGCCGCAGACTACAACGTTGAGAACGCCCAAATGGGGATCGTATTCATCGACGAGGTGGATAAAATTGCACGCAAAAACGACAACCCGAGCATCACAAGAGATGTTTCCGGTGAAGGCGTGCAACAAGCCTTGCTCAAATTACTCGAAGGCGCTACTGTAAACGTGCCACCACAGGGCGGGCGCAAGCACCCAGAGCAAAAAATGATTTCCATAGATACCAAAAATATTTTGTTTATCTGTGGTGGTGCTTTTGATGGCATCGAGAAACTCATTGCCAACCGCGTCAATCGCCAAACTATCGGTTTCTCCTCCGAACACGACTTCAGTATCGAGCAAGATTCCCTGCTCAAATACATCTCGCCTACAGATATCCGATCTTTTGGCTTGATCCCAGAACTCATCGGGCGGTTCCCAGTTCTGACTTACCTAGAGCCACTCAAAGAAGCCGACCTCAAGCGTATCCTTACCGAGCCTAAAAACGCTTTGATCAAGCAATACACCAAACTCTTCGATATAGACGGCGTCAAGCTTGAGCTCGATCAAGAAGTGCTCGACTTTATTGTTAAAAAAGCGATGGAATTTGGTTTGGGTGCGCGCGGTTTGCGCTCCATTTGCGAGGCCATTCTCACCGACGCTATGTTTGAACTTCCGAGCTCGAGCAAAAAAGTACTGTCCGTTACGCTCGAATACGCCACCCAACAATTCGGCAAATCAAAAATTGCAACACTTAAAGTCGCATAAACATTTGAAGTTTCTGACTTATTTGTAATTTTGCAAATTGTAAAAATGACACTATGAAAACCCTACAATTCAGAGAAGCCCTTAGAGAAGCAATGTCCGAAGAAATGCGCAGAGACGAAAACGTATTTTTGCTCGGAGAAGAAGTTGCCGAATACAACGGTGCCTACAAGGTATCTCAAGGGATGCTCGACGAATTTGGCCCAAAACGCGTCATTGATACCCCCATTGCTGAACTTGGTTTTTCTGGTATCGCTGTCGGTGCAGCCATGAATGGTTTGCGCCCTATTGTAGAGTTCATGACCTGGAATTTCGCTATTCTTGCCGCTGACCAAATCATCAACTCCGCAGCTAAAATGCTCCAGATGTCAGGTGGTCAGTATGGTTGTCCGATCGTATTTCGCGGTGGCAACGGTACAGCAGGTCAATTAGCAGCCACACACTCCCAAAGTTTCGAAGCATTTTATGCACACGTTCCGGGCTTAAAAGTCATTACACCTTCTAACCCAGCCGATGCCAAAGGATTGTTAAAAGCGGCTATCCGCGATAACGACCCTGTTGTTTTCTTAGAATCTGAGAAAATGTACGGAGACAAAGGCGAAGTACCTGAAGGCGAATACATCATACCAATTGGCGTTGCCGACATCAAAAGAAAAGGAACCGACATCACTTTAGTGACTTTTGGTAAAATCATCAAAGTAGCGCAAGAGGCAGCTGAAGCGTTGGCTAAAGAAAACATTAGTGTAGAAATCATCGATTTGCGCACCATTCGCCCGCTCGACTACGGCACCATTGTCGAATCGATCAAGAAAACCAACCGTTGTGTAGTCGTAGAAGAATCTTGGCCATTGGCAAGCATTTCTTCGGAAATCGCCTACCACTTGCAACGCTATGCCTTTGATTACCTTGACGCACCCGTACAACGCGTTACCCAAACCGATACCCCATTTGCTTTCTCACCAACGCTCATTGACGAAGCTTTACCAAACGTAGATCGCATCGTTAAAGCTGTGAAAGCCACACTTTATAGGTAAGTGTTCTAAAAATGTGTATATGAAAAGGAATCCACATACGGATTCCTTTTTTTATTAAAATCTAGCAATAAATAGCCGAATATTTTTCAAACGGTCTTGGTTTATAAAAATATATAGTTATCTTTGCACCCCTCAAAGTGCGTTTGGGGGTTATTATTTATTATAAAAAACAAGAGTATTTTATGCCAACTATTCAACAATTAGTTCGCAAAGGAAGAACTGCGGTAGTGAAGAAAAGTAAGTCTGCTGCGCTTGATTCATGTCCACAACGCAAAGGTGTTTGCGTTCGTGTGTACACGACAACTCCTAAAAAGCCGAACTCGGCCATGCGAAAGGTAGCGCGTGTACGTTTGACCAATGGAAAAGAAGTCAACGCTTACATCGGTGGTGAAGGCCACAATCTTCAAGAACACTCATTAGTACTTGTGCGAGGAGGAAGGGTAAAAGATTTACCTGGGGTACGTTACCACATTGTTCGTGGTGCAGAGGATACAGCCGGAGTACAAGGCCGTAGCCAACGTCGTTCTAAGTATGGTACAAAACGTCCTAAGCAGAAATAATTAAAAGCTAGACATCATGAGAAGAAGAAAAGCGAAAAAAATTGCGATCCTACCAGATCCAAAGTTCAACGAAGTAGTAGTTACTAAATTTGTGAACAACCTCATGCTAGACGGTAAAAAAAGTTTAGCATTCCGTATATTTTACGAAGCACTAGAAATTGTAGAAAAGAAGATTGAAGACGCCAACGGTCTTGAAACTTGGAAAAAAGCCATCGAAAACGTTACGCCAAGCGTAGAAGTACGTTCGCGTCGTGTGGGTGGAGCTACTTTCCAAATTCCTACACCTGTGCGTGAAGAGCGCAAATCATCATTGGCTATGAAATGGTTAATTGGTTACTCGCGTAAGCGCAACGAAAAAACTATGGCCCAACGTTTGGCCTCTGAGATCATCGCCGCTTCAAAAGAAGAAGGTGCTGCTTTCAAGAAGAAAGAAGATACGCTTCGCATGGCTGAAGCAAATAAAGCATTCTCACACTTCAGATTCTAACAAATGGCTAGAGATTTAAAATACACAAGAAACATTGGTATTGCCGCACACATCGATGCGGGCAAAACAACCACCACTGAGCGTATTCTATACTACGGCGGTGTGAGTCATAAAATTGGTGAAGTTCACGACGGTGCAGCCACTATGGACTGGATGGAGCAAGAGCAAGAGCGTGGTATCACCATTACCTCTGCTGCAACCACACTCAATTGGAATTACCGTGGTCAGAAATACCATGTCAATATCATTGACACCCCAGGACACGTTGACTTTACTGTAGAGGTAAACCGTTCGTTGCGCGTACTTGACGGTTTGGTATTCTTGTTCTCTGCCGTTGACGGTGTAGAACCACAATCTGAAACCAACTGGCGTTTGGCAAACAACTATAACGTACCACGTATTGGTTTTGTTAATAAAATGGACCGCCAAGGTGCAGACTTCTTAATGGTATGTCGCCAGGTGAAAGATATGTTGGGTAGCCATGCGCTTCCACTTCAAATCAATATCGGTGAAGAAGACAACTTCAAAGGAGTTGTCGACTTGATCAACTGGAGAGGTATCGTTTGGAATGAGCACGACATGGGAATGACTTTCCAAGAAGTAGAAATTCCAGCTGACATCATCGATGAAGCACGTCAATTGCGTTCTGAATTATTAGAAGCCGTTGCTGAATTCGACGAAAACCTCATGGAGAAATTCTTCGAAGACGAAAACTCACTAACTGAACGCGAAATTCTAGACGCTTTGCGCCAAGCAACCATCGCTGGGAAAGTAGTACCGATGATGTGTGGTTCTTCATTCAAAAATAAAGGTGTACAAGCAATGCTTGACATGGTAATGGAAATTCTTCCTTCGCCGCTTGATGTTGAAGCAATTGCAGGTACTAACCCTAAAACAGACGAAGAAATTAGCCGTAAACCTTCTTATGACGAACCATTCTCAGCACTTGCATTCAAAATTGCAACTGACCCATTTGTAGGTCGTTTGTGCTTCGTTCGTGCATATTCGGGTAAACTCGAGGCAGGTTCTTATGTATTGAACACGCGTTCAGATAGCAAAGAGCGTATTTCTCGTATTTTCCAAATGCACGCCAACAAGCAAAACCAAATTCCTGAACTAGGAGCTGGAGATATCGGTGCGGTAGTTGGATTCAAGGACATCAAAACAGGTGATACACTTTGTGCTGAAAACGCACCAATTGTACTCGAATCAATGGTATTCCCTGATCCGGTAATTGGTTTGGCAATTGAGCCTAAAACGCAAGCAGATACAGATCGTCTTTCTATTGGTTTATCTAAGCTTTCTGAAGAAGATCCAACCTTCCGTGTAAATACAGACGAAGAAACAGGGCAAACCATTATCTCAGGGATGGGAGAGTTACACCTTGAAATCATCGTTGACCGTTTGAAGCGGGAATTCAAAGTAGAAGTCAATCAAGGTGCACCTCAAGTTGCCTACCGTGAAGCTATTACTGGAAATACTGAGCACCGTGAAGTTTACAAAAAACAAACTGGTGGTCGTGGTAAGTTCGCAGATATCTATGTGAAGATCTCTCCGCAAAACAACGAAGAAAAAACAGGATTAGAATTCATCAATAGTATCAAAGGTGGTAACATCCCACGTGAATTCATTCCTTCTGTTGAAAAAGGATTCAAAGATTCAATGAAAAACGGAGTAATGGCCGGATTCCCTATCGACTCATTGGTAGTTGAATTGATTGACGGTTCTTACCACAATGTTGACTCCGATTCACTTTCATTCGAATTATGTGCCAAGATGGCTTACCGTGCAGCTTTGAAAGCATGCCGTCCAATCCTTCTTGAGCCAATCATGAAATTAGAAGTAGTTACACCAGAAGAAAATATGGGTGATGTTGTTGGTGACCTTAACCGTCGTCGTGGAATGATGAAAGGTATGGATGACCGCAATGGCGCTAAAGTATTGAAAGCTGATGTGCCACTTTCTGAAATGTTCGGATATGTAACACAACTTCGTACGATCACCTCGGGACGTGCAAGTTCATCAATGGAATTTTCTCACTATGCTGAAGCACCGAAAAACGTTGCTGACGATGTAGTAGCAAAAGCAAACGGTAAAGTTACAGCATAATAAAGTCAAACGCGATGAGCCAAAAAATTAGAATTAAATTAAAATCTTACGATCACAACTTGCTAGATAAGTCAGCTGAAAAGATCGTTAAAACCGTTAAATCTACAGGTGCAGTAGTGAGTGGACCTATTCCACTACCTACACACAAAAGAATTTACACTGTGCTACGTTCACCACACGTGAACAAAAAAGCACGTGAACAATTCGAATTGTGTGCCTACAAGCGTTTAATGGACATCTATAGCAGTTCTTCTAAAACTGTTGATGCCCTTATGAAGCTTGAACTTCCTAGTGGAGTTGACGTAGAAATCAAAGTGTAATTTTTTAACAACTAGTATATGCCAGGAATTATTGGACGTAAAATCGGGATGACTAGCATCTTTAGTGCTGAGGGCAAATCTATGCCATGCACAGTTATTGAAGCTGGTCCTTGTGTTGTGACGCAAGTCAAAACACAAGACAGAGATGGTTACGATGCTGTTCAGTTGGGATTTGGATCTCGTAAAGAGAAAAATACCCCTAACGCATTAAAAGGTCATTTCAAAAAAGCAAACACGGCTCCGAAGGCCAAATTGGTTGAGTTCAAAGGATTCGACTCAGTAAACCTCGGGGACACAATCGATTCAAATTTCTTTGAAGAAGGAGAATTTGTCGATGTAACCGGAACCACAAAAGGTAAAGGTTTTCAAGGGGTTGTTCGTCGCCACAATTTTGGTGGGGTCGGTCAGTCTACACATGGTCAGCACAACCGTTTGCGTGCACCAGGTTCTATTGGTGCTTGTTCTTACCCTGCTCGTGTATTCAAAGGTATGCGCATGGCAGGTCAAATGGGTAACAAACAACGCACTCAAGCTAACCTACAAATTTTAAAGGTAATTGCAGAAAAGAATCTTTTGATCATTAAAGGATCGATTCCAGGTGCAAATGGTTCAACTGTAACAATTTTCAAGTAATGAAACTGAAGATCTACGATTCAAAAGGTACAGCTACTGCCAAGTCAGTAACCCTTTCAGACGAGGTGTTTGGTATTGAACCAAACAACCATGCCATTTACTTGGATGTCAAACAACATTTAGCAAACAAACGCCAAGGTACACACAAATCCAAGGAGCGCAACGAGATTGCTGGTTCTACCAAAAAACTCAAGCGTCAAAAAGGAACTGGTGGTGCCCGTGCAGGTTCTGCTAAATCTGGTACACGTGTTGGTGGAGGCCGTATATTTGGTCCACGTCCACGCAACTACCATTTCAAATTAAACTTGAAATTGAAGCGTTTGGCACGCAAGTCAGCATTTGCTTTCAAAGCTAAAAACGACTCACTTTTAGTAATTCAAGACATGAACATGGAAGCAAAAACAAAAGACTTCAAAGCACTTTTGGCTTCAATGCAACTTGAGAACCAAAAAGTACTTTTCATCCTAGGTGAAAAAACAGACAGCGTTTACCTCGCTGCACGTAACCTTGGACGTGTCAAAGTCGTAACAGCAGATTCCTTTAACACCTACGATGTACTTAATGCATCCAAAGTGATATTGGCTGAAAGCTCTATTGAGAAAATTCAAACGATTCTTAACTAAGCGTTATGCATACTATTATCAAGAAGCCGGTCATTACGGAAAAAGCTACTCAACTCAGTGAAGTATCAAATCGCTTTACGTTTGAAGTGGACCGTAAGTCCAACAAAATCGAAATTAAAAATGCCATCGAAAAGATGTATGGAGTACATGTCACAGATGTTCGTACATTAAACTATGGTGGTGGGGTATCCTCTGTGAAGTACACGAATAAAGGCATTGTTGAGCAAAGAAGCAAACAATGGAAGAAGGCTGTAGTAACAATAGCAGATGGTGAAACCATTGATTTATTTAACAATTATTAATGTTTAACCATGAGTTTGAAAAAATTTAAACCAACAACTCCAGGTCAACGCCATAAGGTAGCTTCTGATTTCGCAGAGCTCACCAAAGCGACACCAGAAAAGAGTTTGTTGGCTCCGATGAAAAAATCAGGTGGTCGTAACAATGACGGTCGCATGACAATGCGCTACCTAGGTGGTGGCCACAAACAACGTTACCGTGTTGTCGATTTCAAACGTGAAAAGTTTGATATTCCTGCAACGGTAAAATCTATTGAATACGATCCAAATCGTACTGCAAATATCGCTTTGTTGTTCTATGCTGATGGCGAAAAACGCTACATCATTGCACCAAACGGTTTGAAAGTAGGCGATGTTGTATTGTCAGGTAAAACAGCACAGCCCAATGTTGGCCATGCGATGTTCTTATCAGACATTCCACTAGGTACCGTTATTCACAATATCGAATTGAAGCCAGGAGCTGGAGGTATCATTGCACGTGGTGCGGGTACCTACGCTCAATTGAATGCACGTGATGGCAAATACGCTATCGTTAAAATGCCTTCAGGTGAAACTCGAATGATTCTTACCACTTGTCTTGCTACAATTGGTTCTGTATCCAATGCAGAGCACAATCTTGTTGTCTCAGGTAAAGCAGGACGCTCTCGCTGGTTAGGTCGTCGCCCACGTGTTCGTGGTGTGGTGATGAACCCAGTTGATCACCCGATGGGTGGTGGTGAAGGCCGCAACGCCGGTGGTCACCCACGTTCTAGAAATGGTATGCCTGCCAAAGGATTTAAAACAAGATCTAAGCGCAAGTATTCCGATAAGTTAATTGTAGAAAGAAGAAAGAAATAATTAAGGTATGAGTCGTTCATTAAAGAAACCACCGTTTGTTCACTATAAGTTGATGAAACGAGTTGACGATGCTCAAGCGTCTAGCAGCAAGGCTGTTATCAAAACATGGTCACGAGCATCCACGATTACTCCGGAATTTGTTGGTCTGACCTTTGCCGTTCACAATGGCAACAAGTTCATTCCTGTATTCGTTACGGAAAATATGGTAGGTCACAAATTAGGAGAATTCTCCCCTACACGCAACTTCCGTGGCCACGCCGGTAATAAAAAAGATAAAAAACGTTAAGAATTATTACAGTCATGGGAGCTAGAAAACGCTTAAGAGCTGAACAGCTTAAAGAAAATAAAAAGTCAATGGCCATCGCGCGCTTGAATGATTCGCCAATCTCTCCTCGCAAGATGAGAATGGTTGCCGATTTGATCCGTGGTGTTGAAGTTAACAAGGCATTAAATATCCTTCACTTCAACGGCAAAGATGCCTCAACAAGCCTTGGTAAACTTCTCCGTTCTGCTATTGCAAACTGGGAACAGAAAAACGAAGGTGCTGACATCAGCCAAGAAACACTTGTTGTGAGCCGAATTGAAGTAGGTTGCGGAACAATGCTAAAACGCATTCAACCAGCACCACAAGGTCGTGCACACAGAATTAGAAAAAGATCGAACCACGTGACGATCGTAGTTGATGGTACAAAATAACTAGAAGAAATGGGACAAAAAACGAATCCAATTGGAAATAGACTTGGTTACATCCACGGATGGGAATCAAATTGGTACGGAGGTAATGACTACCGTGATAAAATCGTAGAAGACGATCAAATCCGTCGTTATCTTAACGCTCGTTTGGCTAAGGCAAGTATCGCCAAAATCATTATTGAGCGCACCCTCAAACTAGTTACAGTCACTATCAATACTGCACGTCCGGGAGTAATTATCGGAAAAGGTGGTCAAGAAGTTGACAAACTGAAAGAAGAATTAAAGAAGTTGACGAAAAAAGAAATCCAAATCAACATCTTCGAAGTGAAACGTCCAGAATTGGATGCACGCTTAGTTGCTGATGGAATTTCTCGTCAATTAGAAGCACGTATTTCTTTCCGTCGTGCCATTAAAATGGCTATTGCTGGAACAATGCGTATGGGTGCTGAAGGGATCAAAGTAAAGATTTCTGGTCGTTTGAATGGTGCAGAAATGGCACGTACAGAGATGTACAAAGACGGGCGCACACCTTTACACACATTCCGTGCAGACATTGATTACGCAGTTTCTGAAGCGCACACAACATACGGACGCATAGGTGTCAAAGTATGGATTTGCCGCGGAGAAGTTTATGGCAAACGCGACCTCGCTCCTAATATCGGGATGAATACCGGTGCAGGAAACAACCAAGGTGGAGATCGCAAGCCAGCGTCATTCAAAAGAAAGAAGAAGTAATAAGACAGTTTAAATTGACAGGAAATGTTACAGCCTAAAAGAACAAAATTTAGAAGAGTACAGAAAGGTAGAAACCGAGGTTTGGCACATCGTGGCTCGACCATCGCTTTCGGATCTTTCGGATTAAAGGCTTTGGAACCAGGATGGATTACTTCACGTCAGATTGAAGCTTCACGTATTGCCGTTACTCGATACATGAAGCGTGAAGGAAAAGTATGGATCCGAATATTCCCAGACAAGCCGGTTACCTCAAAACCAGCTGAAGTACGTATGGGTAAAGGTAAGGGTGCACCTAGCCATTGGGTTGCCGTGATCAAGCCAGGAACAATCATGTTCGAAGCAGATGGCGTCCCTTACGACATTGCAAAAGAAGCAATGAGACTTGCCGCACAGAAGATGCCTGTGAAATGCAAGTTCATTGTTCGCAATGATTATGTTATACCAGCTTAATAAATTAAGATGAAACAAACAGAAATCACAAAACTTTCTACTGAGGATCTACAAGGTCGTTTAGAAGATTTCAAAGGTCAATTGACAACTTTGAAGTTGACACACAAAATGACTCCAATCGAAAATCCAATGCGCATTCACCACATGCGTAAAGTAGTAGCAAGATTGAGTACAGAGTTAACAAAACGTTCAAATCAGGCTTAATCCTGAGTTAAAAAAATGAACATGGAAAAACGAAATTTAAGAAAAGAAAGAATTGGTGTCGTTACCAGTGATAAAATGGAGAAATCCATTGTTGTTGCTGTTGAGCGTAAAGTGAAGCACCCCAAATACGGAAAGTTCGTAAAGAAAACTACCAAGTTTGTTGCCCACGACGAAAACAACGACTGTCATATCGGTGACACCGTTCGTATCATGGAAACACGTCCTTTGAGTAAATCAAAGAACTGGAGAATGGTAGAAATTGTAGAACGTGCTAAATAATCGGACAAAATGATACAAACAGAATCCAGACTATCAGTTGCAGACAACTCCGGAGCTAAGGAAGTATTATGCATCCGCGTTTTAGGCGGTACAAGAAGAAGATACGCTTCAGTAGGTGATAAAATTGTAGTAGCAGTTAAAAGTGCCATGCCAAATGGCGCTGTGAAAAAAGGATCAGTTGCTAAGGCAGTGGTCGTACGTACTAAAAAAGAAGTGCGCCGCCCAGACGGATCATACATCCGTTTCGATGACAATGCTTGCGTTATTTTAAACCAAGCCGGCGAAATGCGCGGTACACGTATCTTTGGGCCAGTAGCTCGTGAATTGCGTGAAAGCAACTACATGAAAATTGTTTCACTAGCACCTGAGGTGTTATAAATCATTGAGTAATGCAAAAGAAATTACACATTAAGATTGGTGACACCGTGAAGGTTATTTCTGGTGAATCCAAAGGCCGTGAGGGCAAAGTTGCCACTATCGACCGTCAAAAAATGCGCGCCACTGTTGAGGGGGTCAATATGATCAAAAAACACAACAAACCAAGCGCAACAAATCCTCAAGGAGGAATTGAAGAAAAAGAAGGTTCTATTCACATTTCTAACCTCATGGTAGTAAGCAATGGTGTTGCTTCTCGCATTGGTAGAAAAGAGGAAAAAGGAAATTTAGTCCGTTATTCAAAAAAATCAGGGGAGGTGATTAAGTAATGAGTTACACGCCAAGATTAAAAGAAAAGTACAGGAACGAAATCAAGCAAACGCTTCAAGAGCGTTTCAATTACAAATCAGTAATGAGTGTTCCTAAGTTAGAAAAAATTGTTCTCAGCCAAGGTATGGGTGATGCAGTAGCTGACAAGAAATTAATTGATAATGCAGCTGCAGATCTTTCACGTATTGCAGGTCAAAAGGCAATTACTACTATTTCTAAGAAAGATATCTCCAACTTTAAGTTGCGTAAAGGGATGCCTATCGGTACTAAAGTTACCCTCCGCGGTGATCGCATGTACGATTTCCTTGACCGTTTACTTGCAGTTGCACTACCAAGAACCCGTGACTTCCGTGGAATCAACCCAAAAGGTTTTGATGGACGTGGAAATTTTAACCTCGGTGTAAAGGAGCATATCATTTTCCCAGAAATTGATATTGACAAAGTAAATCGTATCCTAGGAATGGACATCACATTCGTTACGTCTGCCAAAAGCGATGAAGAGGCGAAAGCATTATTGGATGCATTTGGTTTTCCATTTATTAAAAAGTAAGAAGAAATGGCTAAAGAATCAATGAAAGCGCGTGAGCGCAAAAGAGAAAAGTTAGTGAACCGCTACGAAAAAAAACGTGCTGAACTCACTAAAATTTTGAAGTCAACCGATGCATCTGAAGAAATTCAATCGCAAAAGTGGGATGCAATGATGGCATTACAGAAATTACCAGCAAACTCTGCTAAAATCAGAAAACACAACCGTTGTGGTTTGACTGGTCGTCCTAGAGGTTATATGCGTCAATTTGGTATCTCAAGGGTAACTTTCCGCGAGATGGCTTTGGCAGGTAAAATCCCCGGAGTTAAAAAAGCAAGTTGGTAATTAAGAAAAATTAAAAGAAATGAATACAGATCCAATAGCAGATTTCCTCACCCGCATTAGAAATGCGAGTGCAGCAGGCTTGAAGACCGTAGATATCCCAGGGTCAAATATCAAACGCGCTATGACGCAAATATTATTTGATCAAGGATACATCCTCAATTACAAATTCGAGGATGATAACAAACAAGGTATGATCAAAATTGCCTTGAAATACAACACATCTACGCGTGTTCCTGCCATTACAAAATTGCAACGTGCATCACGTCCAGGACTTAGAAAATATAGCAGCGCCGATGAAATGCCACGCGTTTTGAATGGCTTAGGAATTGCTATCGTCTCTACTTCACACGGCGTAATCACAGATAAACAAGCGCGTCAAGAAAACGTTGGCGGCGAAGTGCTTTGTTACGTTTACTAAAAATTAAGAGCAATGTCAAGAATTGGAAAAGCACCTATTACAATCCCTGCAGGCGTTCAAGTGACGTTCAATGACTCCGTGATGACGGTAAAAGGGAAAAATGGAGAATTAACACAACACATTGATGCTTCAGTAAGTGTAAGCATTGAAGATAACATTATTACTTTTGCGCGTTCGACTGAAGCACCAGACCACCGTTCAAAGCATGGCCTATACCGTTCCTTGGTTTATAACATGGTTCAAGGTGTATCAGAAGGATTCAAAAAAGAATTGGAAGTAATTGGAGTTGGTTACCGTGCCAACGCTGTCGGTCAGCAACTCGAATTAGCCCTTGGATTTTCACATGCCATTATTTTGGAAATCCCGAAAGAAGTGAAGGTTACCACAGTAACTGAAAAAGGTAAAGCGCCGATCGTAACACTTGAGTCTTACGATAAGCAATTACTTGGTCAAGTTGCCGCCAAGATTCGCTCTTTCAGAAAACCTGAACCATACAAAGGAAAAGGAATTCGCTTTGTAGGTGAGGATATTCGTAGAAAAGCTGGTAAATCAGCAGGTAAAAAATAATCGAAAGAATTATGGCACTAAATAAAGTATTAAGAAGAGCAAAAATTAAGCGCAGAATCAGAAAAAAAATCTTTGGTACTGCAGCTATTCCACGCCTTACTGTTTTTAGAAGTAACAAGCAAATTTACGCGCAAATTATCGACGACAATAGTGGTCGTACACTTGCCTCTGCAGGTTCGTTAAAAATGGATGATGCTCAAAAAGTAAACAAAGTTAGTCAGGCGGCTATTGTTGGAAAGAAAATCGCGGAAGTTGCCCAAAAAGCGGGCGTAGAACGCGTTGTTTTTGATCGCAATGGTTATTTGTATCATGGTAGAATTAAATCCTTGGCTGATTCAGCTCGCGAAGGAGGACTCAAATTTTAAAAAAAATGGCAGCTCAAATCGTAAACAGAGTTAAATCAGCAGACATCGAGTTAAAAGACAAACTCGTAGCTGTAAACCGCGTTACCAAAGTAACCAAGGGTGGTCGTACGTTCAGTTTCTCGGCAATTGTTGTAGTTGGAGATGAAAATGGCGTAGTCGGTCATGGTCTAGGTAAAGCAAAAGAAGTAACAGAAGCAATTACCAAAGGTATTGACGACGCTAAAAAGAACTTGATTAAAGTTCCGATTTTACGCGGTACCGTTCCCCACGAGCAAAAAGGTAAATTCGGTGGTGCTGAGGTTTTCCTCAAGCCTGCTACTGAAGGTACTGGAGTTATCGCTGGTGGTGCGATGCGCGCCGTACTAGAAAGTGTTGGTGTACACAACGTATTAGCAAAATCTCAAGGATCTTCAAACCCACACAACGTGGTAAAAGCAACCATTGACGCATTGTCTAACATGCGCGATGCAGTTGCAGTAGCACGTCAACGTGGAATTTCCCTTGACAAAGTATTCAACGGATAAAATAAGCAGCAATGAGCACAATCAAAATCAAACAAGTGAAAAGTGCGATCAAGCGTCCAGCTGATCAAAAAGCTACTATCAAAGCTTTGGGTTTTCGTCGCTTGAACCAAGTTATTGAAAAAGAGGTTAATCCTCAAATTATGGGAATGGTGAATAAGGTAAAACACCTTATTCAAGTAGTTGAATAATAGACTTAGAAAGAAATGGAATTACACAATCTTACACCAGCAGCAGGGTCAATCAAAGCTGAAAAGCGTATTGGTCGTGGACAAGGATCAGGTCGCGGTGGTACATCCACACGTGGTCATAAAGGTGCTAAATCGCGCTCTGGTTACAAAACAAAAATAGGTTTTGAAGGTGGTCAGATGCCTTTACAGCGTCGTGTACCTAAGTTTGGCTTTAAGAATATCAATCGTGTTGAATACAAAGCAATCAACCTTGATATCCTTGAAAACTTAGCAAGCGCTAAAGGAATTTTAGACATTACACCGGAAGTGCTACGTCAAAATGGTCTTTTATCAAACAACGAGCTAGTAAAAGTTCTTGGTCGTGGTGAATTGAAAGCCAAAATTAACATTACAGCCAACGGTTTTTCAAGTACAGCAATTGCAGCAATTGAAGCCCAAGGTGGTACATGTACAAAAATCTAACTATCTTTGCACGCTTTTAGATGAAACGACTAATAACCAACCTACAAAATATCTGGAAAGTTGAGGAATTGCGTAAGCGCATTATCCTCACACTTGGCCTTATCCTCACTTATCGTGTTGGCTCCTATGTCATTTTACCAGGTGTTAAATACGATGCCCTTACAAGTAAGGCCACTGATCAAAACTTTTTAGAAAGTATTTTATCAGTTTTTTCAGGTGGAGGTTTTACCAATGCCTCAATTATGGCCCTGGGCATCATGCCTTACATCAGTGCTTCAATCATTATGCAGCTTTTAGGTATGGCTGTACCGGCAGTACAAAAAATGCAAAATGAAGGAGAATCAGGAAGGAAGCAAATCAATAATTACACCCGTCTTTTGACTATCGTAATTTGTGCGCTTCAAGCACCTAGCTACCTTACGCTTTACGTAAGTAATAAAAATGCAATGCCTGATGACCCAAATACTTTTTGGTGGACACAGACAATCATGCTCCTCATTGCAGGATCAATGTTTGCTGTTTGGCTCGGCGAGCGTATTACAGAACGCGGCGTGGGCAATGGTATTTCACTCTTAATTACTGTAGGAATCTTATCTAGACTTCCTGGAGCGTTTTTTGCAGAATTCGGTAAGTCTGTTGAAGCGGGTAACCTCATTCGACTGGTTCTTGAAATTGTAATGTTCTTCTTAATCATTCTAATCACCATTCTCATTGTACAAGGCGTGCGTCGCATTCCTCTCAATACCGCCAAGCGGGTTGCAGGTGCAAGAGCCATGGAAGATGTAAATGGAGCGCGTAACTACTTGCCTATCAAAATCAATGCAAGCGGTGTAATGCCGATCATCTTTGCACAAGCAATTATGACGATTCCAATGATGATTTATCAAGGGGTTACGCAACAACAAGATGCAGGATGGTTGACCAAAACACTTGGCGATCCATACGGATTTAGTTACAATGCCTTGCTAGTGATATTAATTGTAGTCTTTACATATTTCTACACTGCCATAATGATCAATCCAAGTAAAATTGCTGACGACCTTAAGAAAAGTGGCGGTTTCATCCCAGGAGTACGTCCGGGTGAAGAAACTGCAGAGCATGTGGATGAAGTTGTATCGCGTATTACTTTCCCAGGATCATTATTTTTAGCAGCCATTGCAATTTTACCTTCAATTGCAAAATTAGCAGGTGTTAACGATGGTTTTGCAATGTTTTTTGGAGGCACTTCAATTCTCATCATGGTTGGAGTAGTTTTGGATACCCTACAACAAATTGAAACTTACCAATTGAACCGCAACATGGATTCACTCATGGAAGGTACAAGAGTAAGAGGAAGACGTGGTGCTAACGAATTTTCAGGAATGTAAATTATGGCAAAACAAACTTCCATAGAGCAAGATGGTACGATACTCGAGGCATTGCCAAATGCAATGTTTCGCGTGGAGCTTGAAAACGGACATGTCATCACTGCCCATATTTCTGGTAAGATGCGCATGTTCTATATTAAAATACTTCCAGGAGACCGCGTTAAAGTTGAAATGTCTCCATATGATTTAACAAAAGGTAGAATATCTTTTAGATACAAATAATTTGAATTATGAAAGTCAGAGCATCAGTTAAAAAAAGAACTGCAGATTGCAAGATTGTGAAGCGTAAAGGAAAAGTTTACGTCATCAACAAGAAAAATCCGAAATTAAAACAACGTCAAGGATAATAATTAGTATATGGCACGTATTGCAGGTATAGATTTACCAAAAAACAAAAGAGGAGTCATTGGCTTGACTTATATCTACGGAATCGGAAGAAGCACCGCTAAAATGATTTTGAATTCTAACTCTATTGATGAAAACATCAAAGTACAAGATTGGGATGATGATCAACTAGCAGCGATTCGTAATACAGTAAACGAAATCAAAACTGAAGGTCAGTTAAGATCTGAGGTTCAGTTGAATATCAAGCGTTTGATGGATATTGGTTGTCAACGTGGTATTCGTCATCGTTTGGGTCTTCCACTCCGTGGTCAACGCACCAAAAACAACTCTCGTACACGTAAAGGAAAACGTAAGACTGTTGCAAACAAGAAAAAAGCAACTAAATAATAACTAGTTCCACATAAAATGGCAAAAGCAAATCAAAAAAAGAAGAAGAACGTTAAAGTTGATGCAGCCGGTGAAGCGCATATCCAAGCGAGTTTCAACAACATCATCATTTCTTTAACGAATAATGCCGGACAAGTGATCTCTTGGTCATCTGCAGGCAAGATGGGCTTCAAAGGTTCTAAAAAGAACACTCCTTATGCAGCACAAGTTGCGGCAGAGGATGCATCAAAAGAAGCTCATGACTTCGGACTACGTAGAGTGCGTGTTTATGTGAAAGGGCCCGGTGCCGGACGCGAGTCTGCTATCAGAGCACTACACAATTCAGGCATAGAAGTAACTGAAATCATTGACGTGACACCAATGCCACACAATGGTTGTCGTCCACCAAAACGTAGAAGAGTATAATATTTTTAACCAGTGGGTATAGTGTCATCGAAGGAATGCCTTAATTCATGACGCCCACACAATTTTAATTTATAATGGCAAGATACACAGGTCCTAAGTCCAAAATTGCACGTCGTTTTCGCGATCCAATTTTTGGTCCAGACAAATCCTTGGACAGGAGAAATTATGGTCCAGGACAACACGGTCCATCTAAAAGAAGAGGTGGAAAACAATCAGAATACGCAATTCAATTAGGTGAAAAGCAAAAAGCTAAATATACCTATGGTATTCTAGAAAGACAATTTGCGAATATGTTTGAGAAAGCATCGCGAATGAAGGGTATTACTGGTGAAAACTTATTGCAATTGTGTGAAACACGATTAGACAATACTGTTTTCCGTTTAGGAATTGCACCTTCACGTCGTGCTGCGCGTCAATTGGTTTCTCACAAACACATCACTGTAAATGGTGAGGTTGTCAACATTCCTTCCTATACTTTACGTATTGGAGATGTGATTGGCGTACGTGAAAAATCAAAATCATTGGAAGCAATCACAGGTTCCCTTACTGCGAGCAACAAAAATTTTGATTGGCTCATTTGGGATTCGGCTACAATGAGTGGCAAGTTATTGAACTTACCAGCAAGAGAAATGATCCCAGAAAATATTCGCGAGCAATTGATCGTCGAATTGTATTCTAAATAAACCTAAGAGATAGAAAATGGCAATATTGGATTTTCAAAAACCTGACAAGGTTATCATGCTCAACTCCGACGATTTTAACGGAGAATTTGAGTTTCGTCCGCTTGAACCGGGCTACGGAATTACTATTGGTAACTCTTTGCGTCGAATTTTGCTTTCTTCTTTGGAAGGTTTTGCAATTTCGTCAATTAAAATTCAAGGTGCAGACCATGAATTCACTACCCTCAAAGGTGTTGTAGAAGATGTTACTGAAATCGTTTTGAATTTAAAACAAGTTCGTTTCAAGCGTCAGATTGAAGCAACGGATTCTGAAACTGTGATTGTTTCGGTTAGCGGACAGCAACAACTAACAGCTGGAGATCTTGGTAAATTCACCAGTGCATTCCAAGTATTGAACCCAGATCTAGTCATCTGCAATATGGAATCGGCTGTGAAATTTGAAATGGAACTCACTATTGTGAAAGGCCGTGGTTACGTTCCTGCCGAGGAGAATAAATCTGCAAGCGCACCATTCGGTACGATTTTTATCGACTCCATTTTTACACCTATTGTAAACGTTCAGTACAGTATTGAAAACTACCGTGTAGAGCAAAAAACTGACTACGAAAAACTGGTTTTCAATATCAAGACAGACGGTTCTATTCATCCAAAAGACGCGTTGAAAGAGGCTGCAAAAATTCTTATCCACCATTTCATGCTTTTCTCTGATGAGCGCATTACGCTAGACAGTGAAATCAAAGCTGAAACGGAAGAATTTGACGAGACTTCATTGCACATGCGTCAGTTGCTCAAAACCAAATTAGTTGACATGGACCTTTCAGTTCGTGCACTTAATTGTTTGAAAGCTGCTGATGTTGAAACGCTAGGTGATTTGGTTTCTTATGCAAAATCTGATTTATTGAAATTCAGAAACTTTGGTAAGAAATCCTTAACTGAGCTAGAAGACCTTGTTGACAGCAAAGGCCTGACTTTCGGTATGAATGTCGCAAAATATAAATTAGACAGAGATTAAGATTTTAAGTCATGAGACACGGAAATAAAGTAAATCACTTAAGCAGAAAGACAGGTCACCGTAAAGCAATGCTTTCGAACATGGCTTGTTCTTTGATCGAACACAAGCGCATCACTACAACAATTGCTAAGGCAAAGACTTTGCGCGGATTCATTGAGCCTTTGCTCACTAAATCAAAAACCGATTCTACACACTCGCGTCGTGTGGTTTTCTCATACCTCCAAAGCAAAGATGCCGTTACGGAATTATTCCGTGAAGTAGCGCCTAAAATTGCTTCAAGAGATGGTGGGTACACACGAATCATTCGCACAGGTTATCGTTTAGGCGACAATGCTGAAATGTGTATGATCGAACTCGTAGATTTCAACGAACTATACAACAATACAGCTAAGAAAACTACTCGTCGTTCACGTCGTGGTGGTAAAGCTTCTGAAACAGGAGCTACAACTGCAGCGGTAGTTGAAGAAACACCAGTTGCAGAAGTTGTGGAAGAAACACCAGTTGCAGAAGTTGTTGAAGAAACACCAGTTGCAGAAGTTGTTGAAGAAACTCCAGTTGTAGAAGTTGTTGAAGAAACTCCAGTTGCAGAGGTTGTTGAAGAAACACCGGCAGAAGAAACAACTGACGAAACTCCAGAGGCACCAGCAGCTGAAGAAGAAAAAACTGAAGAATAAATCGACAGAATGTTGATAAAAAAAGGCGGACTTTGTTCGCCTTTTTTATTGGAATTACACTTCGTTCTTAACAAAGTGCGTAATTTTGAAGAAAATTTTTAAATGCAGCAAAATAAAACAGCCGTTTTATTACTCGAAGACGGCACTGTATTTCATGGAAATGCCATTGGTAAGATAGGTACTACAGGAGGAGAAATCGCCTTTAATACAGGCATGACAGGCTATCAAGAGGTTTTTACCGACCCCTCCTACCTCGGACAACTCCTCATCATGACCACCTCCCATATTGGAAATTATGGTACACACGATGCAGAAATTGAATCTGAGTCGATTAAAATTTCAGGGCTTATTACTAAAAAATTTTCCAACGGATTCTCAAGAGCTGCTGCCGAAGGCTCATTGCAAGAATTAATGGAAAAAAATGGCACCGTCGGAATATCAGACATTGATACCCGTGCTTTGGTACGCCACATTCGTAACAAAGGTGCGATGAATGCCATCATATCTTCAGAGATATTAGATATTGCAACCCTAGAACAAAAACTAAGCGAAGTTCCATCAATGGATGGACTTGAATTGTCTTCAAGAGTTAGCACCCATGAAGCTTATGAAATTAAACCCGAAAATCCACTATACCGTGTTTCTTTAGTTGATTTCGGCGTCAAACAAAATATTATCCGTTGTTTGGTAGAGCGCGGTTGCCATGTAAAGGTATTCCCGATGCATAGTACTAAAGCCGATCTAGATCAATTCAATCCAGATGGTTATATGCTCTCGAATGGCCCCGGTGATCCTTCTGTCATGCATGATAGCATCGCTCTTGTAAAAGAAATTGCCTCTGACAATAAACCCGTTTTTGGCATTTGCCTTGGGCATCAAATCTTAGGGATCAGCCAAGGTTTGAAGACAATAAAAATGTTCAATGGCCACAGAGGGGTGAATCATCCAATACTTAATTTAAAAACAGGTAAAGGTGAAATTACTTCACAAAACCATGGTTTTGTAATTTCTAAAGACAGCATTGCCAACAATCCAGCGATAGAAATTACGCACATTCACCTCAACGATCAGACCGTTGCTGGTATTTCAATAAAAAACAAACCCATATTTTCAGTTCAATACCATCCCGAGGCCTCGGCCGGACCACATGATTCACGTTATCTATTCGATGACTTTATTACTAACATGACACAATACAAACAAAAATGAGTTTTATCGCCTCTATACATGCCCGACAAATCCTTGACTCAAGAGGTAATCCTACTATTGAAGTAGATGTTCTCACCGAAAACGGTGTGCTCGGACGTGCTGCCGTTCCATCAGGTGCTTCTACTGGAATTCACGAAGCAGTAGAATTGCGTG
>Ga0208022_1000133_pt1 | contig 29215 bp, 23 predicted proteins | sample ColrivemetaGS747_FD_187622 | JGI IMG/M metagenome (GOLD analysis project Ga0208022, IMG submission 187622) | Estuarine microbial communities from the Columbia River estuary - Freshwater metaG S.747 (SPAdes) (version 2) | ecosystem: Environmental > Aquatic > Marine > Intertidal zone > Estuary ...
TTATGGATAACCACTTATAGATTTATGATATAGTTATAATCCTTTCCTATATCCTAGTTGCTTTTCAAGCCCGAAGATTAATTGAGCTGTTTTCCTGCAAAGATAAGACGTTGTTGGTCCGGAGGACACCAATACCTTATAGTTTCCCATAAGGAGTAGACTATATCTTAAGCAAATCTACGATTTACCGACTTTCGTTTAGTCGTTGAACCTTCTTCCATCAAAATTCAATTAATTTAATTTGATTAGGAAGCTTGGCTGCGGATTGTCCAATTCTTAACATTTTTACCATTGGGGACGGCTATTAACCGTGGTCTTTTTACATATTACTATGTAAAAATGGTAGTTAAGACTAGCACACTGTTGCACTGGAAGCAATGCTTCCTAAGGATGTTCCCGCAATTTGAAAGTCTCGCAAAGAAGCGTAAGCTTCGCTTTCTTTACTAACAGCTGAGTGATTTATTAAGGACTACAAGTATTTTCCTATAAACAGAGCCTGTATGTTTATAGCACGCTGTTTTTCGGGACCCCTCCATTATTTATTAATCCCTTCTTTATCTTGAATCTTGGCTTTTACACTTTCAATTGTATCAGATGATTCTACATCTAGAGTGATAGTTTTTCCAGTAAGAGTTTTTACAAAAATCATCATTTTGTTTGTGATTTTATAATATACAAAAAGATTTAATTTTTTTCAAATAAACTAAAATTATTAAAATGATATAAAATGGAATCAAATTGATTTCTTAAGTTTGGGTAATCTTATTGGCATTGACCAGCCACGTGGGATAATTAATAAAATGAAATAATTAATAAAATTAATTAGTGGAATACATTGCTCGAAATAATGTTTTATCATCTATAAACATCAATGGTTTACAAATATCAACTAATTTTTTAGTAGCTTCATCTTGTATTGATACAATTTTATTTTGAAATTGTAAAAAATTTTCACCAGTAATTCTTTCAAATTCTTGAGTTGAAATTATATCTTTAATAGCCCATAGATATCCTGTTGCATAATTCGCATGTAAAACTCTAATTATTTCTGAATTGTCTTGGACGCTTGCTAAAGCCCATCTAGCAGTTTGTCGATATAAAGTCATTACGATATGATCTAGATCAACTACTGGGGATGGTTGAGTGATGGTAAATTGTTTAGATGAAATTGGTATTAGTATTTTTGTAATAATTATTACTACTAAAATAAAAATTACAACTAAAATTATTGGTGGTAATGCAGTAATAAAATTCTTTGGTATAAAATTTGTCATCTTATTAATTTTTAGGTATCTAATCCCAGTTATTACTAATATATTATAATAAAATTAATATTAGCTAAATCAAAAATAAAAAATAAATATCAAAGAGAAAATAATTTTGTATATTCGTTCATAATAAGTTATTTATATATTGTAAAAAAATATAATATATTTCTAAATGTCAACTACACCTATGTATTTTGAACAGCCGATTGTCATTTTTGACACAACTCAGGCTACAAATTTAACAAGTGGTTCTTTTGTTCTATATGGGGGTGTTTCTATTAATGCTACACATGATAGTTCAAATTTTTCATCTGGATCATTTGTTCTTGCTGGTGGTATGGGAATTCATAAAAAAGTAAATATTGGAGGTGTTACAACTGTTCATAATTCAACTGAAAGTTCTTCTGTATCTGATGGTGCGTTAGTAGTCGTTGGAGGTGCAGGTATTCAAAAGAATCTTAATGTAGGTGGTAATGTCTCTATTACTGGAGATCTTTATGTTGCAGGAACAACAACTACTATTAACACAACAACAATTGATGTAGAAGACAATACTATTCTATTAAATTCAGGACCTCTTGGTTCTAGAGACGCTGGTATTGTTATTAGAAGAGACGGAGTTGATGTTGTAGCTGATGTAGCTTATACTTCTGGAACTTTACAAAATATTGCTAATGAAAATAATGTAACACTACCAGCTGGAGCATCTGGATTAAATGACTTCTATAAAGGATTTTGGATTAATTTAGATAATACTCAAGGTCGTGCACAGATTTCTGGATATAATGGAAGCACAAAAATTGCAACACTTTCAACATATGGAAATACTCTTAGTGCTGGAAATCTTACAGAAACTGGTTTTTCTTTACATAATCGTAGTTATTTTGCACAATATTATGACGAATCTTCAGATGAATTTAGATTTGCTTATATTTCAGATGCCACTGATCCTAAGACCAGTTTAGAAGAAGTCGAATCTGCATATGGAAAGTTACGTATGGATACTTTATTAGCATCTAGTTCTACTATTGAAAATTTATACGTATCGGGACTTTTAGTAGCCAGTCTAAGTTTAGATAATGCAGAATTAAATAATGTTACAATTGGTCAACTCACTGTTACTGGACCATCTTATCTTGAAAGTAGTTTAGCTGTTACTGGAGCTTCAGTTTTACATCAAGGTATTACAGCAGGTTCTATTAATGTTACTGGAAGTTCTTTATTACATGGAGGAGTTACCGCAGGAACATTAAATGTTACAGGAAATTCTTTACTACATGGAGGAGTTACAGCAGGAACTTTATATGTTACAGGACCATCTATTCTTGACATGGGTGTTACAGCTGGTACTTTAAATGTTACTGGACCTTCAGTTTTACATGGTGGAGTTACAGCAGGAACTTTAAATGTTACTGGAGATTCTTTATTACATGGAGGAGTTACAGCTGGAACTTTATATGTTACTGGACCATCTATTCTTAATATGGGTCTTACAGCAGGAACTTTGAATGTTACTGGAGATTCTTTACTACACGGAGGAGTTACAGCTGGAACTTTATATGTCACTGGGCCATCTATTCTTGATATGGGTCTTACAGCTGGTACTTTAAATGTTACTGGAGATTCTTTACTACATGGTGGAGTAACAGCTGGAACTTTATATGTTACTGGACCATCTATTCTTGATATGGGTCTTACAGCTGGTACTTTGAATGTTACTGGAGATTCTCTATTACATGGTGGAGTTACAGCTGGTACTTTATATGTTACTGGACCATCTATTCTTGATATGGGTCTTACAGCTGGTACTTTAAATGTTACTGGAGATTCTTTACTACATGGTGGAGTTACAGCAGGAACTTTATATGTTACTGGACCATCTATTCTTGATATGGGTCTTACAGCTGGCACTTTAAATGTTACTGGAGATTCTTTATTACATGGAGGAGTTACAGCTGGAACTTTATATGTTACTGGACCATCTATTCTTGATATGGGTCTTACAGCTGGTACTTTAAATGTTACTGGAGATTCTTTATTACATGGAGGAGTTACTGCTGGAACTTTATATGTTACTGGACCATCTATTCTTGACATGGGTGTTACAGCAGGAACTTTAAATGTTACTGGAGAATCTGTTCTTCATGGAGCTGTTACTGCAGGAGGTCTTGCTGTTACTGGATCTAGTTATTTTAGTGGAGATATGTTAATTACAGGAGGAAATCTAACAGTTACTGGAGGATCTATTGTATTTAATACAGTTGACGTTTCTCCAAGTATGGCGGATATTATCAAGGAACGTTCTGCTACTGTAGGAAATGCTGTTGCTAGTCCAGAAGATGTTCTTGCATTTTCATTTGATAATGGAGTTGCACGTGCTTTTGATGCAGTTGTTTCTGTAACTATATTGGGAACTTCTGGTAATAGTTATGCATATTATAATCTCAAGGGAGTGCAAAAGAATAGTGGAAGTTGGGTTTTAAATAGTTCATTTGTTGGTGATGTTACTGGTATCACATTTTCAATTAACAATGGTCAAATTAGATATACTACAACAAACAAGCCTGATTTCAGTTCAGGAACAGTTAAATTCAGAGCATTAACTACATCATTATAAATAAAATTGCTAAAAAAAATAAAAATAATTCATAAATAAAAATTATTTTTATTTCTTTATGAAAAAATAATTTACAATGTAAGTAATAGGTAAATCGATATTAGTCAGATTAATAATAAATGTTAGCTAATTTTGTATTTGTCAGACACGGATTGTCTTGTCATAATGCTGTTCGTTATTTACAAAAATCACCTGAAAATATAAAGTCATTGATAATTGACAAATCTAAATTAAAAGAAAAAGATCCAGAATTAACTGAAATAGGTGTAGATGCTTCTATAGAAAATGGATGTATTATAAAAAATATTATTAAGAATTTAGATAAAGTATCCCAATCTGATATTACAATTAAAGAATTTGATGTAGTAGGATGTTCTCCATTAATACGTGCTATGGAAACAGCTTATTATATGACAAGAAAATTCGATAATCCTCCTAATAAAATATGGGTATTTCCGTTTTTAAGAGAAATTGATGAAATGTCATCGGATAAATATTCTGAAAATAGTATAAAAATTATTGATACAGTTCCAAGTTATGCAATGAAAAATATTAAAGAACAAAAAGCATATCTTAAATCAAAAGGCTTATTAGAATTTTTTGATTTTTCATTTGTAGAAACTATGGATGTGAGTAAAGGAAGACAAGAACCTGGTGATATAATTAAATTTATAAATTGGTTTGCAGAACATTTTACAAAACAGAAATTAGGAAAACAATCTAATATATTTATAGTAACTCATGCTGGTGTTTTAAAAGATTATGCTAGGGAAGATTTTTATAATAATACTGGTTTTGTTTTACAAACTAAATTAAAGAAATCATCTAGTAATATAAAGTTACAATATACAAGATATATATCTCTTAATAATTATTTACCGAATCATTTTATTTTGAGTTATGGAAATTATTTTCCTAATTATTTTTGTCCTTCTGATAGATGTCCTGGGTTATGCGAAATCATTGTTCCAGGACATACACTTAAACGAATTAATAAAAAATGTTCTGAATAAGTTCTAAGCAGTTAATTAATTAAGAGCGTCTAAAAAATATTTAAAATATATATAAATTAATTAATAGAACTAATTTGTATAGTATAATGTCAACACCATTAGCTACCATATTTTATGGTGATGTAACTTTAGAAACAGGTAGTGACGAGACACAATTTGGTTATGGTGATTTAACAGTAAAAAGAAATTGTTATATTAAAAGCACACAAGATGTTGTTTCTGGATCTTTTGGTGCGTTATCAGTTGATGGTGGGATGGCAGTTGCACTAACTGGAAATTTTTATAGACCAGGAAGTACTATTCCTGCATTAACAGTTCCCAATGGTCCATCTCATTTAACAATTACAAGAATAGATACAACATTAGGAAAAACATCAGTAAGTGGAGGAAATGCTGTTGAAATTGAAGTAGGTGCAAGTTCGAAAATGGTATCTACAGATGGAAATTTATTACTTTCATCTAATACTAAATCATTACAATTATACGGAGGATTAAATAGTTATAATGGAGTTGATATTCAAGCAACGCATACAGATGGAGGTGTGTTATTGACTTCTGGGGTTAATGGAGGAATTAATTTAGGTGCAGGAGCAAATGGATTAACAATTTTAGCATCAAATGGTAATATGATATCTACTGCTAGCAATGGAAATGTGGTAATAACATCTAGTAATGGATATTCAACATATCAAGTTAATAGTTTTTCTAATAATCAACATTATAATATTTTATTAAATGGAGGAACAGATTCACAATTAAAAATTGATAGTTCTGGTAATAATGATAGTCATACAGCTCTAGTTTTAAATACAAGTAGTAGTAACGGAAATATACAAATATCTAATTTCAACGGACTAGGAAATGGTAAAATAGAAAATTTTTCTGGTTCTGGTGGGTATTTTGTAACAACAAATACTGGAGGACCATTAACATTGACTTCTCAAGGAGCACCTTCATCATTTATTGTTAGAAATTATAATTCAGCAGATGATTTAACGATTAATTTAGCAAATGAAACAAATTCTTCTGTAATTATAAAAAGTTCTGGAACAAATTTGACTAAACCAGCTATTAAGTTAGAAACTTTACATACAAATGGTAATATATTATTGACTCAAGGAGATGGATCATTAGGTAATATCAAGATCAAAACTGGATCTGGCGGATTTATTACAGATGCTAGTAGTGGTTCAATAACTATGACAACTTATGGAGCATCTAGTTTGTATACAAATCAAACTACAACAGATGGTCAAGATTTAACAGTGAGTGTAACTGGAAATACAAATTCACGAGTTGTGATTGAGTCATCTGGAACTAGTTCTGAAGCAATTAAGTTAGCAACAAATAATGGAACTGGTGGTATTTCATTAATGTCAGTAGGAGCTATTGAACTCAAGAGTTCAAGTTCAAGTTTAGGAATTCAAATTGCAAATACAAATTCTTATCCTGGAATTCCAGTTCATATTGGAACACCAAGTAGTATCACTACAGTTCATGGAGATTTACTTGTAAAAGGAACAACAACAACAGTAGATTCAGAGATAGTTACGATAAAAGACAATATAATTACAGTTAATAATAGTCCTATTCAAGGTTCAAATGGTGGAGTAGCAATTAAACGTTATCAAACGGTAAATGATTTGGGTAATGGTGATGTTGTAAGTGATTCTCCAGAAGAAACTGGAAGAGTGCAATTTGGAACATCAACAACAATTCAATTTGAAAATTCTGCAAGTAATAGTTCAAATTATTATGCTGGATGGTGGGTTAAAACATATAATGAGGCTTCTCCAAGTATAGCTCAGGTAAGACGTATTAAATCATATGATGAATCTACTAAAACAGCAACAATATATGATACAGTAGATGAAATTAATAATCCTTCCACACCACCAGAAGGATTAAATTTTACTTCTCCTCCTGTATTTAATGATATTTATCAATTGTATCCATGTCATTTTGTCATGACAATTTGGGATGAATCTCAAGATGAATTTGCTTTTATCTGCAGTAATAATACAACTGGAAATATTTCTCATTATTCTGATTTGCATATAAATGATTTAGATGCTAATAATTTGAATATTAATAGTATTAATGGTTCTACTGCTGATAGTATTTTATCTGTAACTCTTAATCATAATACTAATCCTGTTGCTATAACTGCAGATTTAACTAAATTTAAATCAGGTGTGTATTTATTATTTGTTCAACCCGATACAATAGATAATCCTACACAAGAAAATGCACATGCTATATTCATAGTAGGTAGAAGGGGTAATATAAGTGGTCCTGGTGGAGAGGTTCCTGGAACAGTAATAAGATTAATGTCAGTTAAAGGAATGGAAGATGAACATTTAGATATGATATGGCATAGTGGAATAAATTCTAAACCTATGTTATTTTATAGACCTGCACCTCTTTCTCCAGGAAGTTCTACGTTTAAAATAAAAGTAATTACATTGTAATTAAAAACTGTTTTGTAAGGCACCAATTTTCGGGAACAGCGTATTGGAAGTAATTAAAATTATTTTTTATTTTAATTTTAATTGTTAATTCCTTGTCTGATAATACATATAATTATTAGGATAATTAGTATTATAATTTCTTCTTGGGTTATTAATACTATATGTTATAGCAGAATTGCATAATAAAATAATAAAAATAAATAATAAAATATAGTGAATTTTAATTATAATACTTACTGATATTAATTTTAAAAATCTTTTTAACGATGGGATATTTTTTTTTATTCCACAAAATTTATATTCTGTATATGATAAATTATATAATATCTTATTTTTAGTTCTTAAAAATAATAAATATTCGCACATTAAGTTAAATATAGTTAGCAAATATATATGCCTATGTGCAAAAAAAGAAACACTATTTGTATCATTTAAATTATTAATATTATAGTTATATTCATATAAATTATTAGTAACTAAATCAAATGAATCATCTGTAAAATAATTTTTTAAAATTATTTCATCTCTACAATATGGACATGTTATATGATCACAATAAATTAATCTAGCTAAACATTCTGCATGTAAATAATTTTTGCAACATTTCATTTTTATATTATTTTTTTTGTTATTTGATGAATCAAAAAATTCATCTAAACATATAGAACAAATCATTTAATTATTTTTTATTAACAAAATTAAATTTCAATTTTAAATTACATTACTTGACTGCTATTCAAGTTAGTTATATTTACTTTTTTTTACTTTTTTAATTTATTAACTAACTTTGAATATAAAAGTTATCAATATTGCAATTACAAGTAATACAATTAAAGTTTGGCTAAATATTTTTAATTGTTTTTCAATAACTTCACTCTCATTACTATTAGTGATATTACTATTATTAGTTCTATTAGTACTATTAGGAATATTTATTGCTATATGTGGATTTACAATATGGTTTATTATAATTATTTCGAATGGATTTAATTTATACTCTTTATCAAGTAATGAATTAAGATTAGGAATTTTTTGCTTGCATAAAAAACAAATATCAGACTTACTTGGTAATAACCAATTTATCATACAATAATTATGTATGGTATTGTTACAGCATTTTAAGGTAAATAAATTTTCATGTAAATTATCAAGACAAATACAACATTCATCAACGACTTCAGTTTTGTCTTGTTCAACAATGCGAGTGTGGCTTTCAATATCCAAATTTATTTTTTTATATTCTTTTTGATTAATTAATTGTTCATCGGTTTCATTGCTTAAATTATTAATATTAATTACAATATTATTATTTTCAATATTAGTATTATCTAATTGCGATTCTTCGTATTGAACTTGCATTTATTAATTAATAGAGCCTGATATTCTTTTGTTGATAATACGTTTTATTTTTCAATTTTTTATTTTATTTATTAATAATAATAAGTAAATGTCAAAGAATAATTTAAATTTTCGATCAAATTTACAATCACAATATGATAGATATAATTATAATCCATCAGTATCTGAATTTAATGAGAATAATTATCGTAATAATAATTATGTAGATGCATTTAAATCTTCACAATTAAGTGTAGATAACGAACCAAATATTGAATACGAAGAGTATGAACATTTTTTATCTATTTCATCTAGAGATAGAGATACTTCAGGATATCCAAATGTAAATCGATATATTGTAAAATTTCCAGAATTTAAAAATGTTAAGAGTATTGAATTAATTCAAGCTATTATTCCTGATAAGAATGATGTATCACAAGAACCATATCTTCTTTTAAAAATAGATGAATTAGAAGATGTCATGGTGTCAAATGATAGGCATATATCTGATGCTTTTGCTATTTTACAAATGGCACCCCCAATTACTACAGGTGGATTTATTCAAATTGATAAACGTATTCATGAAAACACAGTTAAAAATTTTAAAAATCCAATTGCAAGTTTATCTAAAATGACTGTTAGTATTACAGATGCTGATGGTACATTGTTTGATTTTGGAAATGATTCTCCTGCTTTTCAAAAAAGTCTTCAAAATACTTTTGTATTTAAAATAGTTACTGTAGAAAAAAGATATTCAGTATTAAATCAACGTAATGTTTTTTAAGAATAATAAGAATAATAATTAAATATAAATATAATTATTATTTTTATCGAATACAGCTAGTGTAGATATCGTAAGATAATTTAAATTTTACATCCTTTTTTTCTTTGCAAGAAATCTAGTCCCTATACCTCCTCGTTTACCAAATTCATCAGGTTCAACGCTTTTAACTGGATTTGGAACTTCAATTCCTGCTTTTTCATTAAAAATATAAAAAGATCTATTATGATATTCATTTTCTCTTGGGTTACAACTATTTTTTTTATCTTCATATAAATTTCTCATGGAATCTTCTATAACAACATCTCCACGTGAAAGTTGATAACGACTTGGCATTGTTGGAAAAGGTAATTGACCTATATTTTCCTTGAATTTAAAATTAGTCATTATACTTCCTGTTTTCCCAGATAATAGGTCATTGTATACAGTTACTTTATCAGATGGGACAAAAAGTTGATCTTTAACAGTCATTCCAAAAAAATTTAGTTCTTTTTTGCCATCTAATAAATCCTTGAAATTAGTTGTTACAAATTTTAATTTTTTTTCGTTGTCATCAACTTTTTGTTGAATAGCACATGGATCATCTATTGTTCTATTGAATTCTCTGTTACTTGCCTTTGAATTCATAGTTATAGTTATATATAAATAAATAAATAAAATAAATATAAATAATTCTATAAATATTATAATAAAATTATTATTATGGAAATTCTATTGAAATTTTTGTTGGTGAATCATTTATCACTTCTATATTACAATTTTGTGTGTTTAAACGAGAAGATATTTCATCTAATTTATTGATAATTTTAGAATAATTATTTTGTGTATCTTGTGTAGATTCTTTGTTTTCTTTTTCTGGTAATTCTGGTTGTTTCTTTTTTTTAAGTTTTTCAATAGTTATTTTTAAAAAATCAAGAATACCATTTGCTTTGATTATATTGATAAATGGTAATATTTCACTTATAACTAATAAAGATGATGTTATTATTACTGATAATGTATTAAAATCAAATGAATTACTATCTTCTGATTCTTGTATTGTTGCATTCATTTTAATTTAATATAAGAATATTATTTTATTAAATTAAAGTTAATTATAACTTAATTTGGATTTATCTGCCATTTATTAAAATTTTTATTAAAAATACATTCATGTTCAATTATAGAATTAGAATTTTTATTAAATAGTTCTTTTATATACTTGGAATCTTTTACTCCTTTTATATATAAAATACCTTGTTTATTATTTGTTACTTTATCAAATACATTATACACATCTGCATATTTTGTTTTTTCTATTAATTTAATTACATAATCTTTTGTATTTTCTTGTGTATTCCCCTCACTTGGGTAATCAACAATTATTGATCTTTCTTTTGAAAACAATTCTATTTTTTCTAAACAGCACAATTGTTCTTTAAAAATAAAATTATGTTTAAAAATTGTAATCATATTTTCATTTATGTTATTAAACATAGGATGTAGATTAATATATAAATGATCATTCAAGTTAATTAAATTTTTTTTTAATGGCATAAAAATTTCATTGAGCAAATTATATCTTAATTTATAATCAAATGTAATTAAATCTGTATTTTTATACAGTATATCCGTTAACAAATAGTGAAGTTTTCCTTCTTTAGATCTATACAAGTAACCTTCTAATAAAATATCGTAAGAAAATACAAGGTCGATTTCTATATAAAAATCACTTAATTTATTATATTCCAATTTGTTATTAGAATAATATTCTTTAGATATTTTATCAGGAAAAAAATATAAAATATTATAATTTTTTTGATTTGAACCGATACGTTCTAATTTGTTTTTTTGACTAATATATAAAAAATATTTTTGATTATTATTTGGTATTAAATGATATTCACAATTCAAATTTAAATTGTCTCTTGACAGTAAAAATTTATTGTAATTTTCTAATAGCGGTTTTAATATAGATGTTAACAAAACTGTTTGGGAAACATTTGCATTTTTGTTAATAAATGACGACATTATAAATTATTGATTCCTAATTTAATTCTTTAAATAGTAAATTATTTTTCATTTTTTTATTGACGTCCAATAAATAAAAATTTTATAATATAAATAGTAAGTGAAACAGTTATGTCTGTTTATTTTGAAGGTAATGCATTTATAGATGGAGGCCAAGTAAAAAATGCTTCTGTAACTTTATCTAGTATTGGTAATTGTAATATAACAACGAGTTCATTAGATATGGATTTAAAAAATATTACAAATGTAAAGGATCCTATAAATCCACAAGATGCTGCAACAAAAAAATATGTTGATGATTTAGAAATTTATTACTATTCTGTTAATCTTATAGGGACAACACCTGTTTTAGTTCATACACCAGATCCTAATCTTGGAAGTTTTGTTATAACTATCAAAAATTTAATTCCTAATGGCCCAAGTGCTATATTTCATATTACAAAAAATAATCCATCTAAAACAGCGCATATAGTTAGAACAGTTGCGTCACCTGGAACATCAACTGTGTTTTTAAATGTTACTTGGCCTTCTAATAGTGGTATTTATTTAAATTTAACAAAAAATGAAATAACAGTTAATGGAACATATAAAGTAAAAATTATGTAAAAATTATTATTTTGTTAATTAAATAATAATTTTTTTGTTTATATAAATTTAATTAGTGAGTAGTGAGTAATAAGAAACTTAATATCCAAAATTGTTTGTCTCTATTTTTGTTTTTAAATTTTCTTGAATTCTTTGTAATTGAATATGTAAATAATTTAATTCGTTTTTGATTTTTTCTAAATTTTCAAAATTATTGTTTTCAAATTCGTTTTTTAACTTTTCTAAATTGTGGTGTTGTTGGTTTTGAGTTAAATATATTTGTTCTTGATTTGGTTCGTCAATACTTGATACATTATATATAGAGTCACAATCACAGTCCAATTCACATAAACTTGTTACTTCTGAATTACATAAAGTCGATGACGATTCTGTATCTGTATCAGAATTTAAATATTTACATAATTCAGAATATTCACTGTCTTCGTCTTCCAAAAAGAATGAATCAATTGAATTATATAAACTTATACAGCATAAAATAAAATATAGATAAATAAATATAAATATAATAGAACTGATAGTAATAATTGTTGTCAATTTTAGGTGATTGTTTTGAAAAAATGTATATAAAAATTTCCAGTTTGGATATTCCAAATACTCCCAGTTTGGATATTCCAAATACTGTTCAAATTCTACATGATTTAATGACTCTTGTATTCCAAAAAAATTATAAAAAGATGTTGCGACTGAATTACAATATTCTAGTAAAATAGTTGATATACTTAAATAATTAATATCCATTTAATTATTTAGATTAAATTAATAATTCGATTTTTTTTTATTTGGTTTTTAGTTTAAACTTCCTTTGGTTTTAGAGGAATTGGTTCTGATAAATCTGCAAGATCATCAGATGAATTTACGTTTTCTGTTGATTCACCTACATTTTCTTCTGCATGTGGAAGCTTTTCTGTATTTGACATCATAAATTGGACAATCTTGTTTAACATAGCAGCATCGTTTAGAGAATATGCACCAGCACGTTGACCCTTATGAACACCTTGAATTAAAAGCTGAACTGAATTAGTATTATTTAATTCCTTATCTTCAACTTTATTAATAGTTACATCAACAGCACGTTTTAGTAATTCTGCTTCTTGAAGTAGATATGCACCTTTTTGTTGAGCCATTTCAACAAATTGAACAAGAAATTGAATTGAGTTTTCGTGATTGAGTGTAATTACTTGCTTTTGATTTTCCATTTTTATATTTTGATTATAAAATTAATTTTATAACTAAACACATTATAAAAATTATTTCATTTTTATTTTATTATATAAGTTGATTATTTATATTTTAATTGTTAATTAATTTTATATAATGGTATCAATATTAGGTGATATAACAAATGAAACATTAAATATAGTGTATAAAGAATTAAAAAAATCTAAAAATTCATCAAAGATATCTTATATTATAAATACACTTTCTAATTTGGCTCTAAAACGTATACAACCATATTTATATGCAATAATGATGATACTTATTATTATTTTTTTAATTAATTGTTTTCAATTTTATTACTATCTAAAATTTGTAATTAATTATACAAAAAAAGATGTATCTTCATTAATTAAATTAGATGATTTAATTAGCACTAAATAATTTTAAATTTTTTAATAAATATAAAATTATCAAAATGTAGATATCTTTGTAATAAATTATACATAAACATTAAGATTATATAATTCTTCCCATTGTTTAAATATTATTCTTCTTTTTTCAATACTTTTTTCTAAATTTTCTTCATAACTTTCTAAAAATACTTTATCAGAACAAAGTTCTATAGCTTTTTCTAAATATATACATTGTGTTTCTAATATTTTAGAATTGATTTTTGATATTTTATTTAAAAATTCTTTTGGAATACTAAAGTCATCAAATAATGTAAAAGAAATGTATTTAGATGATGTTTTTTGAATTTTATTTAGTAAATTATGAAGTTGTGAAATTATATTTTCACGTGTTGTTTCGTCAATTTTAAAATTTTTACATATAATATATTTTTCAGAATTTGTTGGTCTACTAGTTTTTGGTTTATAAATATAAACTTCATCATAACATAAATTTAATAAATATAATAATTGAATGCTTGTATTTGTAAAAATATCAAATACTTTTAAAATAAAATGTCCTGAAAAATCCTGTAAACTAATTGCTGAATATATTTCACTTAAAATTAATAAATAATGTAATTGTTCTTTATTATTAAAGTCAGTACCTTCATCAAATCCTCCGTCTGCTGTTATTAAATAAAAATTCTTTTTTGATAGTGTTTTTATATAATTGATATTATCCCAGTTATTAATATCTCCAGTTTTATCTTTCCCATATGTTATACAAACATGTTTATTAATTACGTTTTTATTATAGCTTGGTAAATTATATGATTTATATTTTGGTAAATCTTTATTAAGAGATATTGTATAAATCTTATAATCTTGTTTTTGTTTTTTTTTAGATGTCACCATTATAAATCCATCTTCATCTACTTCTTGTTTTTTTATATTTTGTTTATTTTCATTATTTCTATCTAATTGTAAAAAAATATTTGACCCTTGAATAAAACCTCCAGGTGCTTCTGCACAATGTAAAATTGTATCATTTTCTTGATAATTTTCAAATAGTTGAAATTCGTTAATTATTTCCCAATACTTATAAAATGCTCTGTTTATTACAGGATCTTTAACTAAAAAATCATATTCATTAATATACCATCTAACTTTTTTCCAATCTTCAGATTTGATATTATCAATTTTATTTCTATATGTATTAAGTTTTTGTTTTAAATCTATTAATTCAAATGGATCTTCTGGTGATTGTGATGCATTTACATTGAATTTAAATTTTATATTATTTGGATTATCTCCTGTAGATAAATTGAATTTTAGTAACATTATGCGTTATTAAATGTAATTTTATTATTTTTAAATATACTTTCAGTTTTTTTAATCAATTAATTTTTAAAATAATCATGAATTCTATTCAATAATTCTTCTTTCTTACCAGAAGTTTTTAAATTAATTCTCTCTAAATACTCTTTTAATAATTTTATAGTTGTCTTTTCATTTTTAATTCTCTCTAAAAATTCATTGTAAATTATATTATTTGATGTAATGTGTTCAGTTTCTATAACGTGTTCAGTTGGTGTCACGTGTTCAGTTGGTGTCACGTGTTCAGTTGGTGTCACGTGTTCAGTTGGTGTCACGTGTTCAGTTGGTGTCACGTGTTCAGTTAATTTATGTGCGTCTTTTTGAAACATTATTTGATTATTATACATTAACAAATACCAATTATTATAATCTATATTTTCTAATTCTCCTTGTAGATTCTTCTTTTCTACTGAATGTTTATAATGTGTGAAATAACAAATATCTGTTGTATTTTCTTCTAGTAAATTGTCTAAATTTCCCAAATATTTGCATGATTGTGATAAATTATTAAATAGAGATTTGATATCATCAAAATTATTGATTTCAGTATTATCAAATAACATTTTATTATATTGATATTCTATACAATTAATCAAATCGATAATATCATAAGTTGTATTTATTTTATATACTTGCATATTTAGTTTTTGCAAATCAATTAAATTAAAATTTGAAAAAATATTATTTTTTGTTGATATTTTTGTCTTTTCAATTTTTGGTAATATTGTATTGTTTTCTTCTAAATCTTTTTTTCTAAAAACACAAAATCTATTAAGAAATGAAATGTTTTTTTCTGGTAGTGATAATGTTTGATCAAAATTTAATGTATTTTCTTTATTTAGGTAAATTTCTTTAAACAATTGTGTTTCTATTAACTCAAATCCATTCTTATCCATTTTTTCATAAAAATTTTTGTAGTTTATAATATATTCATCAGAACCTTCTCCTAGATAATTATTCCCATTTAATATAATTCTTAATTGTTCTCCATATTGTTTAGTTAATTTTGATTTTTTTATAAAATAAGAAATTTCATTATTGTTTTTATAATAACATAATATTTCATTTTTATTGTCAACTGTGCAAAAGTTTTCGGACACCTCATCACCAAAGTTATTTATTGACAATAAATTATTAATTTCAGAATTATCCATAAATGTAAGAATCACGTAACCATTTTTCTTTACATTTTTATTAAAAACATCTATAATATTTTCTACACTGTTTTCTGAACTAAAAAAGTAATGAATCCCAAAATGACAATTGATAACATCAGCTTGTTGTTGATTAGAATTTTTTAATAAATTTTTACTTGAATTTTCATTGTTTAAATCTAATTTATAAAATTCATAGTTTGTCAAGTTTTGTGATTGGTATTTTTTATTTTGAATCATCTGTTCTATTCTTCGATTACATTCATTTATATTTTTTTCTGAAATATCATATCCAATAACTTTTTTTACATCGTTATGTACCCATTTATGTAAATCCCCTCCTTTTCCCGAACATAATTCGATTAGATATTCACATTTATTACAATATTTGTTATATAAATATTCTTTTATTTTATTATGATATTTTCTCATATTATCAAAAAAAACATCGGTATTATTAGATGCTGTAAATTTAAATAACAAATTAGCTTCAACAGGATTATGTATATTATTCCAAATGTCACATGCAACTGCACTAAAATTTCCATGTTTATTTGGATTAGTTGTCTTGTCCCAACGAGTTCTGATTGGAATAAATCGTTCTAATGAAGTGTCCCATTTATATTCTATAACAGTATTTGATTTAAATGTTTCTCCTGTTGATGGGTCAATTAATTCTTCATCGAAATTTGTTTTTGATGTAATAAATTTATCAGTTTCTGTAATTTTCTTGCCACAAATTTCTTCAATGTCAAATAAAACTGGTTTAGTTCCATTTTTATTATTAGATGAAATAGGATGTTGAACATATAATTCCCATTCATCTCCATTCTTTATAGAATAAAAATCTATTGTATTTAATTCAGCTGGTTTCCACTTGAATAAATTAGACCATTTTTTAATAGTAGGGTATGGTTCATTCATTGGGGTAAATATCAATCCATCATTTTTATAAAGTTTATTTTGTACTTCATTTAGAATTATTTCAGATCCTATAAATACATTTTTATAAATAAATTTTTTCATTTCAATTAAATAATAATTTTCATGATCTCCAGAGTCAATTGTTGTAATAATATCATTTAATTGATCTAATCTTTGTTTTAATAAATATTTTTTGTTTCCTCGAATATCTTCATTGTTATAAACTAATACATCAAAACAAAGAAAGGAAATTTTATTATTTATATTAATTAATTCTCCATCAATTATACACGAATAATATAATTGTGACTTTACATTTGTTTTATAAATTTTATCCATGTTATTATCAATAAAATATACATTTTTTTTGTTATCAATTAACATAAAATGTCTATCTCCATCAGCTTTATCAGTTACAGAATATACTTCGTTATATAATTTTGATATATGATTTTTTTGTAATGTTTCTGGTTGAGCTCCAATAAAATAATAAGTATTAACTAATTGTTTATACTGAGACATTACATATCTTTTTTCAGTATTTGATATCACAAAATAATTATTTTGACGCGTTTGTAAAATAACAGTAATATAATTAATAATTTCATCTACAATGTTGTTTGTATTTGATGCAATTTTATTAATTTCCAATTCGATTTCATATTTTTGATTTTTTTTAGAATTATTTTCAGTATTTATTTCGGTTTCACTCACAATTGTTAAATCAAGTTTTCCAATAGGAAGTTTAAATGAATATCTTTGTTTTTCTCGAATTATATTGTAACTATTAATATTTACATTTTTAAAAATGTTTTCTGCATTTTGATTTATTACATTTTCATTGGCTAATGAAAAACGAATATCAAAATCATAAATATCAAATTTTGAAAAAGTATTTTTTACTATGATAACTTCTTCATTTGATTCTGTGTCAATTATTCTTTTTAAATTTCCTTTTATACCATTTATATTAATTGTATTATATATATATTCAATAGTGTTAGTTACTTTGATTTCGAATCCTTGATTTTTAAACATGTTTTTAAGTTTATAAAAAAAGTCAATATCCGAAATCAAAGATTGAAAATTATTTTTTTGAGTATTTTTATCATAATTAAATTTTCCAAAGCGAATTTCAAATTCAGTATTTGATGATTTGTTTAGTGTTTCAATACATTTTAATAACATACGTTGATACTTTTCTTCAAATTGAATAAACATTTTAGGTTAGGTAGTTATAATATAAATTCTTATTTTTTTTCAATTTTTTATTTAAAAAACTAAAAATTTTAAATTGCCATAGACATTTTTATTCCTGGGTGAGGAAAATATCCAACCAAATCAAAATCTTCTAATACAATTTTATCTATTGGTTTGTTTTTTACCTCGGGATTAATAATAAGTTGTGGAAATGGCCTACATTCTCTAGATAATTGCTCCTTTATTTGTTCTACATGATTTTTATAAATATGTGTATCTGAACATGTGTAAACTAATTTACCTGGTTTCATATCTGATTTTAATGCAATAATATATGTAAGAACAGCATATGACATTAAATTAAAACTTGTTCCGCAACCAAGATCATTAGATCTCATTACAAAATGACAATCTAAATATTTTTCCTTTTTATTTGTTCTTACGTAAAATTGTGTTGAGTAATGACATGGTAATAATGCTGTTTTTTCAAAATCAGGAGGATTCCAATAACACATCATAATACGTCTACTATTAGGATTATATTTAATCTCATCTAATATATATTGTAACTGATCAAAACCTCCTATTTTAGAAGTATCTATTTTAGATGTATCTGCTAAATTTGTATCATATTTTGCTCCAAAAAATCTCCATTGCCATCCATATCCTGCCCCAAGAATTCCCTGTTCGTAATTATTTAATCCACGTGAATCTAAAAATTGTCTAGACGTATTACCATCCCAGATTTTAACTCCGCGTTTTTGTAAAATTCTAGCATCTGTGTCTCCACGCATAAACCAAAGTAATTCTTCAATACAATGTTTCCAAGCTACTCGTTTTGTAGTTAATACAGGTAAAGATTCTGAAATATCAAAATGTAATTGGTTTCCAAAAGAACTTATTGTTCCAACTCCTGTTCTATCATCTCTTTCTATCCCATTTTCAATAACGTTTTTACATAAATCTAGGTATTTGTGTTCTTCTGTTATAAAATTTGGATAATATTTGTAAACTAAAAATCTAAAATCAACTTGTTGATCTTTAAAAGATTCATAATATTTTTGTGATACTGACACTAACTTATATGATTCATTTAAACAATCTACAAAAACATTTGGCTCTATATTTAATTTATAGTTATTTATTTCTGTTATGTATACTTTATCTGGTGGGAACTCTATATTATTTATAAAATAATTATAAATTTTTCCTCCACCGATTACAAATACATTTGGGTTTGTAATTTTATAAAAATTTAAAAATCCTGACATGTCTGTATAGTATTCTTTGTTGTTTTGACTGTTTTCATTTAAATTATGTTTTGATTTATCATTTGTAAGAATAATATTAATTCTATCTTTAAGTGGTCGTCTATTAACTGGTATAGAATCCCATGTTCGTCTTCCCATTAATACAATATTTTTAGTAGATTTAGTATCAGATGTATCATTGCATTCGCGTATATTTGATGAACAAGTTGTTGTAGTTCTAAAATAATTCATATCTTTTTTTAAATATACTAATAATTCATTATCAAAACCAATAGCTAATTTATTTTTATGTTTTATAACAGAATAAATTAGATTTATTGGCATTATAATTTATTTTATATTAGTTTAATTTGAAATTAATATAAAATTTTGATCGAACTTGTTTATTATTCGGATTTTGATAAAATATGAACATTTAATAATAATTTAATAGTTTTTTCAATAGCTTCTTTTGGAATATCTTCATAAAAATCTAATGTTTTTAAACTATCACTTATACATTTTTTATAATTTTCTGTAATGTCATTTGTGATGTCTTTGTTGTCTTCATTTTCGCATAATTCTGTGATTTCTTCTATAATATTGCTATTTAATATTCTATCAACCCAAGATTGAGTACTTAATTTTATTATATTTGATTCAAATTTTTCTTTATTTAATTCTATTAATTCTTGTGTATTTATAATATTAGCATTATTTGGAATGTAAGTACAATAAATTAAATCTATTTTTTGATCATTATTTGGATCATTGTATGGAACAATTGATTGAATAGATAATTTTCCTGGAGGTAATAATATTTCCTTTTCATCTGGTCTATCTGAAATTGTTTCTAAAGGTAAAATAGTATATTGACCAGGAGTTAATGTAATAACATATATACAGCAAATCCCTCCAGAAAATCTCTTTGCTATTTTTATGTCAGTTGTTGTTGATATAAATCCATGTTGTCCTTCAATTATACTATATTTTTTTGTCATTCCTCTAAATACTGTTATTGTATCTTTAATAATAGGTCCAGATTCAAAAATTGATAATATATTGTTATAATGTTTTCTATTTTCATTAGACAATAACAAATTTGATCTTATACTCTGATTCAAATTTTTATATTCGTATGTAGTATAATAAAACAGTGATTCTTTTAATTCTTTATTTAATACATCTATGTAATCGTAAAAAATTTTTAAATTACTATTTATCATATTAATTATTAACAATAAAATAAAATTTTGATTGGTTAATCAAAGATTGATAATATTGATTTTTGAATTAATTTTTGATTTGAATCTGACAAAAGATGACAAATGTTATGATAAAATTGTTCCATTTGCATTGTTTTTGTTCTTATAAAATTTTTGTTTTCATAGAATTTTAAAATTCCAGAATTTAAATTTTGTACATATAAATCTAAATTAATAAATTGTCCTAAAAGTTTTTCTATAATATATTCTAAAAAATCAAAATGTCCATTTTTAAGTAATGATTTAATGTAATATGGTCTAATCATAATTGAATAATTGTTTGTATCAAATGTTTTAATTAAATATTTGAATGCATTTATGTTATTAGAAATTATACAAAATTCAATTAGATGAAATTGATTAATTTGAATATTGTATTTTTTAATTAGATCTATTATTACTTTAAAAATATAGTTTTTATGTCTTGTTGACTGTATAATTAATTCTATTATTGTATATAAAAATTTTGTATCAATTACACTAAATGTCATACCTGATGCAGTTTTATTAAAAGAAAATTTATAAAAAAAATATTTAATTAAAATTACTATATTATTATCAAATTTGTCATTGTTATGTCTATGTAATCTTTTAGATAATAATTCTTTGAGAACTAATAAAATAGTTTTTGAATCAACATGGAATTTCTCTAACAATAATTGTAATTGATATTTATTTGTATGTATTAATAAATATTTTAAATCAGATGGTGACACATAACTTTGACAAGAAAATGAATCCAATATCTTATTAGATTTATTGTCACTTTCAGAATTGGAATTTGTTCTTTTTTGAACACATAAATCAAGTAGTACTTTATATAAAAAACTTACCTTGTCATTTGTTTCAAATTTGTTTTTATTTTCAATCATGAAATGTAACATATTTACATATTTTGTAGTTCTATGCATATAAAAATATTTAAATATATATTGTAATTGTTTTAATAATACATATTTTTCTATTTGAGACAAATGTGATAACTTTGTTTCTGGAATATAAAAATATTCAAATATTTTGTTTATTAATATTTTACTAATGTATGTCTTATTATCATTGTAATAATTATAGTATAATTTACATGAATTTAATAAATTTATTATAGAGTTATAATCCAAGTATTTTATTACTTGATCAAATAAATCATAATTTAATACCATTTCTACCATTAGCCAAAATTAAGCAAACTAATATTTTTATATTTAGTTTATATTTCATTTTTTAATTTACAATTTATATTAATTAATTGTAAAATTTTATTTGAATTTTTTATGTCTTCAGAAGAATGTAAAATCTATGGAATAGATTTTGGTACAACAAACAGTTGTATATCATTTGTAGATAATGGGAAACCTATTGTTTTGCAAAATTTACAAGGCGACTATATAACTCCAACTATTATATATTTTAGTGAAGATTCAGATGAAATATTGTATGGTAGTGATGCTAAATTAATGTTAGATAATTCTAAACATTTATCTAATACAATTCATAATTTTAAAAGATTATTTGGAATAACTTATGAAGATTATTTAAATAATCAAGAATTACAAAATTTTTTTAATAATTATAAACTAAAAATTACAAAAACTGAATCTTCTGATTGTGGAATTGAAATAACATCCCAAAATAAAACCAGAGTTTATTCCGTTGATTATTTAGTAGAATTATATCTTCGGTCGCTTATTAATAGTGTTAATAATAAAATAGAAAAAGTTGTTATTACTGTTCCAGTTTATTATAATGATATACAAAGACAAAAATTAAAAAATATATATGAAAAATTAGGACTTTGTGTTATTCGTATTGTCAATGAACCTGTAGCTGCAGTTTTATCTTACACACTTTGTGACAAAGATGATTTAATATTAGTCATAGATTCTGGTGGTGGCACTACTGATTTATGTTTAATTTCTGGTAGTACTAATGGGAAAACTCAATTGGATGTGGAATTACAGACAATTGTGGAATTACAGACAATAGAAATACAAGAAGATAATAGAATGTCTACGCCTGTATATCAAGTTAAAAATTATATAGGTAATAATTTTTTAGGTGGACAAGACATTACAAATGTTATTACAGAGTCATTAATAAAAAAAATAGGTAACCACAATATTAAAACAAAATATTTAAATAAAATTTATAAATTATCAAATGAATTAAAGCATGAATTAAGTTATAAATATAGATCAACACAATTTTTAGAATCGTTTTATGATGATGGTTCTGATTTGATATTATCACTAAATCAAAATGAATTAAAAGATATATGTGCGGATTATTTATCAAAACTCAATTCTATGATTTGTGAAATTACATTAGGTTATGATATTACAAAAATTATATTAGTTGGTGGGACAACAAAAGCAAAAGTAATAATAGATTATATACAAAATATTTTTCCATCAATTGAAATTGTAACGAGTTTAGACAAAGAAAAAGCTATTAGTATTGGAGCAAGTATTAGAGGATATCAAATTTGTAACTTAAATACAGAAAACAATACCAATACTGATATAGATAATTTATTAATTGACGTGTTACCATTAAGTATAGGAGTTAAAACTATAGGAGGTTTAATGACGCCAATTATTTCTAAGAATACACAAATACCAGTAACAAAAACGCAATTATTTAATAACAGTAGTGATTTTGAAAAAAATGTTGATATTGAAATTTATCAAGGTGAAAGAAGATTTGTAAAGGATAACAAATTGATTGATATAATAAAATTGACTGATTTTGATGATTCATTAAAATGTGGAGAAGGTGTAATAAAAATAACATTTGTTATTGATGTTAATTCTATTTTAACAGTAAAAGTAGAATATTTAAATAAATCTATTTCAAAGACTTTTACAAACAAATTAGTAAATTCCCCAAATTTTGATACTAAAGATATAGACGATGATTTTAAAATTGAAGATAATTTATTATCTAATTTAATATTAACTAAAATAAAATTATACGATTCTTTTAGGATGTTTTTATTTTTATATCATGAGCGACAACATTTAATTGATTCAACTTTTGTAAAAATGAAAATGAATGAATTATTTAATTATGTTTTCTATGTAATTGTTAATTACACAAATTATACAACAAAAGAGTTAAATAATATTAAAAAATGGTTTGAATTTAATTGGCATCGTTTTATGTTGTCTGAAGAATATTTATTAATTGAAAAAAGGGCATCAGATATAATCGAATAATTTATTTTCTTTATTAATATTAAGTTTTAAATACTATAATGGCTACATCTGTATATTCACATTTTCGTATTTCAAAAGATGATTCTGAATATAAATTAAAAAAAACATTGGGTTCTGGTGGTTTTGGTATTACATATTTAGGTACAAAAAATGATAAAGATTATGTTATAAAACAGATTCAAATTACAAAAGATAATACAAAATCTTTATTAAATGAAGTTGAAATATTAAAAAGAATAAAAAAAAATAAATGTGTATCGCAATTATTATGTTATCATGATAGTTTTATTAATGTTGATAAAGGTACATTAAATATTGTTACAAAATCATTTAAAAATGCTATTACATTAAGAGAATATATTGATAATCTTATAATAAATGAAGTTTTTCTTCCTTACGAAGATATTATTAAAATATTTTCTAATTTATTAAATGGATTACAACATCTTCATAAAATAGGTATTGCACACGGTGATGTAAAACCCGAGAATATTTTAATAGAACAAAAGTATTTAAATATACAATATATAGATTTTGGATTATCATGTTATGATAATTGTTTACCAACAGGAACATTAATATATGCATCGCCAGAAATATTAAAACAGATACCTGCTAATATTAGAACGAGTACAAAAACAGTACCTATAAAAATGATGATGGAAGCTGATATATTTAGTTTAGGTATTGTATTTTTTCTTTTAGCTAATTTACAAATGCCAGTTCCTTTAAGAACTACGAGAGACACTGATATTTTTTCTGAACAAGAAAAAATTGCTGAAGAATTACAGCCTGGAATATTTATTGATAATAATTTACCATTATTGGGTTTAATTAATTTTTATACTAATAGATCTAGTAATATTATTTCGTTTTATAATTATAATTCTACTAAATTGGATCAAAAATTAAATACATTAATTGAATCTATGTTAGATTTGAAACCAAAACCCAAATTAAAAATTTTAATTAAACAATTAAAAACAATTAATATTTTATATAACTTTATGTCATCTAAAAAAATATTAAGTCCAAGAAGAAAAATATCAATAAAAACTGAAAACCCAGTTGAAAATAAAGATTACTTTGTAAATAAAAATGCTGAAGCCAAATATTTAAATATAGAATCTGAATTAGATAAAGTATTAAATTTGGGAAAAATTTAACTTTTTAAAAATTTTAAATAACAATTAAATAACAATTATTATTACTTTTTTATTTAATAATAATAATAATGTCTAATCAAAATATTAAACTACAATGTTTAGATAATAACGATGAACTTTTTGTTATAGACTCTGTTTCAGGAATATCAAATTCACATACAGGGCCATCTACTAATTCTTCAACTGGAAGTATGGTTTTACGAGGGGGCTTAAGTATTATGAGCACTGCTAATGCTACATCTAGTACATCTGGAGGTGCATTAACTATAAGAGGTGGATTAGCAGTAGCTGGTAATTTTTTTGTAAGTGGAGCTCAGGGTATAGATAATGTATATTATACTAATAGTACTATTAATAGTTTGGTTACAAACGATATCAATTTTGGAGTAGCTAGTTTTTTTTCAGGATCAGCTACAGGATTAAATAATGTATCAACACCAACAAACGTATCTGGATTAGCTTTTACAAATGCAAATATTAGAAGTTTTACAGCAAATATAACTATAAATATGAACAGAAGTTCTGGTGGTAATTTATTTGAAACTTTTATTTTAGAAGGAATTCAAAATGATAGTGGATGGATATTATTAACAACAGGTCAGGGAGATATTACTGGTATTACATTTTCTATAACATCATCTGGACAAGTTCAATATACAGGAACAAACATGTCAAATTGGGTAAGCACAACTTTTAGGTACTTTGTAACTCAAATTTCTACAAATGGTTCGTACCAAACCATGTTAAGTTCATTGACAACTGGAAATTTATTATTTAATAACATTCAAATTACTGATACAACGGATGCAATTAATGGCTTAAGCAGTGGTGGATTTACTACGTTAGGTGGTGCATCTATAGAAAAGGGGTTAGTTGTAAAAAGTACAATTGATTCTACAAGTAAAACAGAAGGTGGTTCATTAACTGTTTTAGGTGGTACTTCAATTGCTAAAAATTTAATAGTTGGATTAAATATAAGTGCTGGTACCCTAAGCGCAACAACTCTTGTCAGTTCAGCTAATGTTTCTACAAATTTGATTACAAGTGGTACAGCTAGAATTATAAATATCATTGCAACAGGATCTAATCATACAATTGGTAGTATAATTGTATCTGGTGGAAATGTTGGTATTGGTACTATTGAGCCACTACAACGATTACAAGTTGATGGTAATATATTATTACAAAACTATAAAGATGGATTTAGAGAATCTGCAAATAAATACATAGGAGTAAGTAGTGTTAATGGAAGTGTTGGAGTTAATGGATTTACAGGAATTGCAATTATGACAACTACTCCAAGTACAATAGGAGGTAATGTAGCTACTTCTGCATATAGTCAAAATATATTTTTTTGGAATCATAGAGATGGAGGAGGAAATACTGCTGCAACAATGGTATTAACAAATAATAGACTAGTTGGTATTAATACAGATAGTCCTGAATTTACACTTGATGTTAATGGAACAGCTCGTTTTTCAACTGGATTAACTACAGGTACCCTAATCGCAACAAATGTAACAGTTGGAACTTCTCTTATTGTTTCTACAGGAAATGTCGGTATTGGAACAAATAATCCAGGAGGTAAGTTAAGTATTGTTGGACCTGGAGGAGGAGGAACAATAAGAATTATTCCACAAACTTATAGAGGAGAAACAAGTATAGCATTTTATGAAAATCTTACATCAGGATCTTTGTGGATAACTGGTGTAGGGAGTTATGGGACTGGGACAAATTATGGAATAACTTACAATGCTTTGGGAAGTCCTAGTTTCTCAATTACAACTGCAGGAAATGTCGGTATTGGTACTGCTAGTCCAACGAGACAACTAAGTTTAACAGGTGACTTTGCAATGGATAATGCAAAAGTGATGTACGCAAAAAATTCTGCTGGAACTGAAGAGATATTTTTTTGGCCACGGTGGTCAGATAATATGACTTATTTAAATTATGGAGCAGCAGGATTTAACATAAGAAATAACAGTTCTGTTACAAGAATGTTTTTAACAGATGCAGGTAATGTTGGTATTGGCACTAATAATCCATCTGAAAAATTAGAAGTTACTGGAAATATGTTAATTAATAATACTGGAGATTGGTCTATAGCAAAAGTTAAAGCTACAAGTGATACTTATTCTGCAGCATTTGTAGCAAGTCCTAATGGAACTATTAGTACATCTAATCCAGAATGGCTAATCGGTCATAGAAATAATGCAAAAGGACCTTTAAGTATATGGAAATTCACAGGTTCTAGTCATGTGTCTAATTATATTACAATTTCAACTGGAGGAAATTTAAGTATTGGTGCTGGAGGAAATCTGGGTATTGGTACTGATACTCCTAGTTTTACTTTAGATGTCGTTGGAACTTCTTTATTTAGAAATGGTAATTTAGCAGGAACCTTTACAAATAGTCAACAATTATTTGGTTGGAATAACACAGCAACATATATGCATTCAATTAGAAGTAGGCACGACTCTGGAGCTAATGCTAGTAATAATGGATTAGATTTTTTTGTTTGGCAAACTTCAGATTTATCAACAGCAGTTGGATCAAAACATGTAATGACTGTTTCATCTGCAGGTGTTGGTATAAACACAACAAGTCCTGATAGTAATTATGGTGTTTTGGATATAAGAGGTAATATGCAATTATTGAAAGATAACGCTACTATATATTTAAACAATACAAGTGGTACATATTGGTATATGCAAAACAATAATCCAAATAATACATACAATTTAGGATGGCATAATGGTGGTGGTGGAGTTTATAATAATATGTCAATTAAAGCAAATACTTATGCAAGTTTTAATGCAGATGTTTATGCTGCAGGAAATGTTGGTATTGGTACTACTGGTCCTGCTGTAAAGTTAGATGTTGATGGAGGAGCTGCTTCATCGCCTTCATTTAGAATTAATAGTTCTGGGAATGATAGTACATTATCATTAAGAAATACTAAAACTGGTGGTCGAGAATATTGGATTGGAAGTGCAGGAACAGGAGCAGGTGCTGGAGCTGGTAATTTATACTTTTATGATAATACAGGTGCTGCACTTCGTATGGTATTAAATTCATCAGGATACCTCGGTATTGGAGGTATGGTTGCACCAGCTTATCAATTACAATTATCAACTGATAGCGCAGCAAAACCTAGTACTAACACATGGACTGTAAGTTCAGATGAGCGTCTAAAAACAAATATTACTCAAGCCAATTTACAAATGTGTTATGATATAGTTAAAAATATTCCACTAAAACGTTATACGTGGTTAGATGAAGTTTATACACCTGAGCAAGTTCAAGATCGAAGTAAACTTGGTTGGATAGCACAAGATGTAGAAGGATATTTACCAAAATCAGTAGAACAAAAAGAAATGCATGGATATTCAGATTGTAGATCACTGAATTCAGATCAAATAATAGCAAGTATGTATGGTGCAATTCAAAAACTAATGCAATTTATAGAATCTAAATTCCCAGGTGAACTTTAAAATCAAGTTGAATTTTAAAAAATAAATTTGAGTAAAAATTTTTCTGGATACACCATTATAAATTAATTACACAGAAATAATGCAAGAACCAGTAATAGTAATAGTAAATTCTGTAAAACAATTAAAAACAATATTGCCAATTAAAACTTTAACAAAATAATAATAACAAATAACTAATAACAAATAACGAATTAAAAACAACAAAATGATTCGTTAAAACAATTTATTTAGTCAAAATTTCCTGGAGAATTATACTATAATTTAATTATTTGTTATTTGTTATTAGTTATTTGTTATTATTATTTTATTCACATATATTATAATAATAATTATGTCTTTTAACCCTGACTCTCAAAAATTTACTAATCAGGTTATTATTACAGACACAACTAATGCTGGTTCTACTTCTGGTAGTTTAGTTGTTCAAGGTGGTGTTTCTGCAAAGGACACTTATGTTACAGGACATGTAGCTGTTAATAATGTCAAAATTACACCTAATTTAAATGATATTATTTA
>Ga0208022_1000137_pt1 | contig 28792 bp, 35 predicted proteins | sample ColrivemetaGS747_FD_187622 | JGI IMG/M metagenome (GOLD analysis project Ga0208022, IMG submission 187622) | Estuarine microbial communities from the Columbia River estuary - Freshwater metaG S.747 (SPAdes) (version 2) | ecosystem: Environmental > Aquatic > Marine > Intertidal zone > Estuary ...
ACCGTTGGTGATACCAACTTTATATCCATTGGTGCTGACAGCAATGACGTTGGTGTGTATTTTGTGGCAACTGCCGCTGGAACTGGAACTGGAACAGCTCGACCAGCACTTGGTTACATTCCATTTGCCGAAACTGGCAAGGACACCATCGACACGTTCCTGCGGGTCCATCGCCAGCAACCATACGTTGTGGCATCCGTGCAGGAGTACGACATGATGATCACCGCTACTGGTGCTACCATCATCACTGGTAACCTTAACCCAGCTACGGCTTTTGTAACATACAAGGCACAGCTTAACGACACCTACGGAGATAGTGCTGGTGAGACATCTGCCATTCCAGCCGAGTGGTTCCAGTACCTAGCTCACGGAACATACGCCGACTACCTCCGGGCTGAAGGTCAGCAAGAGAAGGCGGCAATTGCCGACCAAGAGGCTGACAGTCTCCTGCAGGACGAGTTGATCCGCATTGACGAGCAACACACACTACAGATTGTTGCTAATAGAGTATTCACTAACGCTAACATGCAAACACGCTGGTAATATGCAATACTCGCTTTCGAATCGACTTGGAAAATTTTCTGGTGGACTTGATCCAGCGGCAAGTGCATATATTTCATTAGTACAAGCTGCTGACGGTATTCCGCTTGAATCGTCAATTAAAAAAGCAATCAATAATTTCGTTAAGGGTTGCAAGTCGGACTCAAGCCCAAACGCCGGAGTAAGCAACTGGGATGCAATAAAATCATGCTGTTTACTTTCCGGGCCTAGAAGCCTTAATGGTGCGCTTGTACCACTCAAAGGCACTGCTCCGACAAATGTTGGGTTTATTGGGGCTGGTACTGACTACGCAAGAGCAACAGGAGCAGTTGGAAACGGTACTACCAAATATCTAAATTCAAATAGGCCTAACAATGCTGACCCACAAAACAACAACCATAATTCTGTTTATATTACAAATGCTGTAACTGGTGTTATATCTGCATATATTGGGGCTGGTGCTACTGGAAGTGGAGCAAACACCATAAGCCAGAACGCAATAAACGCCACACTTAGATCTAGATTTGCGACATCATTAATTCTTGGTCAACCACATCAATCTGGGTTTGTTGGACACTCAAGAAATGTAGGTACTTCTTATTCGTATAGATTTAGATCTTCAAGTGGGACGCAAAATGATGCTTCTCAAACACCAAACGACAATAGGGTATTTGTATTTGCTAGAAGCAATGGTGCGACCGCTGAAATCCCAACGGCATCTTCCATCGGGTTTTACTCAATCGGGGAAGCAGTTGATTTAGTTAAACTTGAAAGCAGAGTAAACTCGTATTTTTCAGAAATTAACGCCGTTCTATCTCCGCCGCAGCCGTCAACTCCATCTGCGTATATACTTGGATCGAGCACTGCTGTCGGAGTTGGAGCCACATCTGGAAATTCATGGGCATCTAAGTTTTCCACATATTACGCCAGCACTGGTACAACTACCAATATTGCTGTTAGTGGCACAACGGTAGCTAACGCTTCTCCGACTGGTTACACAATTCCAACTGGCTGGAATGATCAGCCAGACCCATTGAAGAACATCACATTCGCCGCAAATGCTGGAGCCGACCTTGTTCTAATCAACTTCCCCAGCAATTTCATCAACCAAACAAACGGAACCACGGCAAATTACATGACGGTGCTGTCGTCTATTGTAAATTTGTGTGTAAATTTGGGAATTGACTACAGAGTTTTCACCACACAACCACGAAATACTGATTCTACAAAAAGACAAATTCTAAAGGATACTGCAGATGCTATTATATCGACCTATGGAGCCAAAGTAGTCAATACTTTCGCTGAACTGGCAGACCCTGCGACACTTGAGATCAAGCCAACATATAACGCTGGTGATGGAGTACACATTAACAACGCTGGTCATCTTTATCTGTACAATCAACTAATCGCAACACTATAATATATTATGAAAACTACCGCACTTGGAATTCTTACTATCGTCGCAACGCTTTCTAACGTTGGCATTCAAATCCTTAAAGGTGGCGCACCAGATTTCGTTGGCGCATTCGCCGCTGTAACCGCAGGCATTGGCCTCATCAAGGCGAGGGACAACAAATGATCACGGATCATGCGCGTGACGCAGCACACGGGATTGTGGGCAGCGTAGCACCAGTTCTGGGGTTGATCACCTCCATGCAGGATCAAGTCGAGTGGGGGTTGAGAATCACCTCCCTCGTCATAGGTATTATCGTGGGCTTGCTTTCCCTGCGGAAGTTGCTTAAAAAGCGTTGAGTAGGTCAAGGTGAGCTTGACCTGTGATACACATAGGTCATGAATCACAACCAAATTATTGAGCTTCAGAAACGCATAGGAGCCACTCCAGACGGGTTCTGGGGGCCAAAGTCCATATCAAGGTGCAAAGCCCACCTGAGGGCATTTATGCCCCTAGAACGCAACCCTTGGCCTAACTCTGACCAAGCGTCATTGACTGCCTTTTACGGCAAGGCTGGAGACGAGTCCCAGCTAGTTAGCCTTGTCGTGAGCGACCTAGGTGTCCGCTATGACGGCAAGGATGTGCGAACCATTAGATGTCACCACAAGGTCGCACCAAGCCTCCACAGGGTGCTGGAGCGCATTAGCAAGACACCGCATGCGTGGGTGCTGAAGGAGTACGCAGGATGCTTTAACAATAGGCCAATGCGAGGCGGTTCCCTGCCATCCCTGCACGCCCGTGGTGCAGCCATTGACCTAGCTCCAAGCACCAATCAATTCCGTGAATCGTGGCCGAAGTCCGCAAATATGCCAATTGAAATAATGGAGGCGTTCGCTAAAGAGGGATGGTTGCCAGCGGGTGCTTTTTGGAGTTACGATGCCCAGCACTTTCAGGCTACTCGGTAGCCATATCAAGTAAGTTGTGGCACTCGATACACACAGGAATTACATTGTATCGGTTTTCCCAATCGTACCCCATGTGGTGATGATAGTGTTTTGCTTGAGTACCGCAATTTGAGCATTGTAAATCAGACGCTCTTGGAATCCTTTTGAATCTCACCCTTTGATTTACCAATGCCCTAGCCCTAACCTTATCTGGACTTTGCTGTATGGCTTTTTTGTTGCGCTTTTTGGCTATAATAGCTCTTTTTTCTGGATTTTTTTTCACCCATTCCATTGCCATGTTTATCTTTTTTGATCGGTACTCTGCATCCGAACACCATTTTTTCATGTGATATTCGTGGTTGTATTTGTTGATGCAACACTTGCATTTGGATCTCCTTCCACAAAGACCCCTTTTTTGTTGACCGAATTGCTCTAGCGATTTAATCTCTTTACATGAAACACATTGTTTGGTATCCATGCGTAGATGGTAGCACAATCATGCAACAAGTCAACACCAAACAAGCCACACGATGAACTTTCCCAAGCACATTCAAATCGGCGGACTGCGTGTGAAGCTTGTCATTGTCGAGAATCTTGAGGATTTCGGTAGTTTTTCGCTTGACGATCTCACTATCTCCATTAGGAAAGGGAATATCAAGGACATGACCGATACCCTGCGCCACGAAATGATGCACGCCGCCTTCGCTATTGGGGGCATCGCGCATTGTAAGCCTTTTGAGGAAGTGGAGGAGGGGGTTGTCCGTTGCCTTGATCACATCTTCTTCCCCGCGTGGGGAAGACTACAACAAACCAAACCAACAAAACAATGAGCTACAAAAAGTTCCTCGTCGCTGCTGACAACCACGGCAGCCTAGTCTCGGAAGAGGCTAAAAAGAAGATACTAGACTTCGCTAAAACATGGAAGCCACACTACCGAATCCACCTTGGTGACTTCATCGACCTAGCCCCCCTTCGCCGGGGAGCTTCGTCTGAGGAGCGTGCAGATGGCATAGCGGACGATGTGATGATGGGCATGGATTTCCTACGGGAATTCAAGCCCAACTACCTAACTATTGGAAACCACGATGATCGCCTAGCCCTGCACTCCACAAGTTGCTCTGACGGCATGATCCGTGAGAGGTGTGCTACTTTGTGGCGTGACATTGAGGACGAGTTTAAGAAGCTCAAGATCACCACCTGCCCTTACCATGTGAGCAAGTACCTAATGCTCCCAGAGGGTGGCCCAAAATTGATACACGGGTTTCGTGCCACCATGTACCCTGCTCGCTCTCACTACGAGAACTGGGGGCCATGCATCCACGGGCATGTCCACAAGCCCGATGTCTATGTCGGTCGCCATGTGGACGGGCAGGCAGCATTCAGCGTTGGGTGCCTTGCCGACATTGACCAGCTATCCTACGCCGATAGAACCCCAGCTAAACTAGCGTGGCGCAACGGCTTCCTGTACGGACTCATCAACGAGAAGACTGGATCGTGGCAGGCTTGGAATGTAATCAAGGAGGGTGATGCTTGGATCTCCCCGATGGGCATCCTGTAGCCGCACGGCAACATCAAACCAATGTAGGCGAATGGCTACAATAGCATTTTTAACCTTTTTATTTTTCGCAGTGATATTTGTCGGAGCATATATAACGCTGTCGGATTAACATCACCAACAAAACAAACCAATGAAAACAAAAACAAAACAACTGAACTCGATAGAAGCATTAGAACAAGCCCTCCTGCTCACGGGAGGCAGCGACAAGCGTCAAGCTGGAGAGTTTACTCTCCAAGAGTACGCCGATAGAATTAACATGGGTGTCCACGCATCCCGCCGCAGGCTCAACGCAGCCGTTAAGGAGGGCAAGCTGACAGTACGCAAGACGAGCAGGAACTTCTTTTACAGCATCGTTTGATGGCATTTGAGCAGGTCATCGTCCTAGCCGCGATGGTGCTATACACTGCGGCTGGGACAAGCTATGCGCTCAAGGGGGATGCCCCTTGGGCGTTAGTTTATCTATCTTACGCCGCAGCTAACGCAGGGTTGATATGGGCGGAACGAAGCAGATGACCGACGAGGACTACGAGTTCGACGAGGCACGCCGCCTCATGCGCAAGTGTTCGTGCCACAAGAAATCTGAAGTCGAATTGCGATACGATCCGGGCGTGACATACATCACCTGCAAGACCTGTGCCGACACTCATCCACGCTCCATGCTCCCAGACTGGCAGCCAAAGCAGGTCGTAAGACATTGGAACGCAGAGGGTTATATCACGCGCAAAAAAAGATATTGACCGGGTGTACACATGTGGCAACATTCACGCAACGGGCTAAACCACCCGTCCAAAACAATGAACCTAGAACATACAACCGCAGGGCTACAGAAAGCCCTATCCAAAGCACAGAGTGAAGTCGAGAACGCAACCAAGGGTAGCGTGAATCCGCACTTCAAGAACCGCTACGCAGACCTCGCTGAAGTGTTGAACACGGTGAGACCTGTGTTTGCCGCCAATGGCTTGTCTATCATCCAAAGCACTGCTTACGATGGATCGCTTGTCAGCGTCACCACAACCATCCTCCACGCCGAGGGTGGCCACATTAGCTCCACCGCATCGTGTGTCCCAGCTAAAGCAGACGCACAGGGCGTTGGAGCTAGCACCACCTACCTTCGCCGCTACGCCCTCGCAGCCATGACTGGCATCGCGCAGGAGGATGATGACGGGCAGGCAGCCTCACACAGCAAGCCTGCTGCTGCAGCGACCAAGGAGGACATCTCCAGCCTCAAGGAGCGCATGGAGGGGCTTGGCGTGGACGAGGAAGCCTTCCTCAAGTACCTCGCGGTCAAGTCCCTCAGCGAGCTGACCAAGCCCGTGCTGGTCAAGGCTAACGCAAGCTTGGATGCCAAGGCCAAGAAGATCCAGAAGGGAGGTGCGGCATGAGCAAGATCATCCAAGGACTAGGCGAGGAATACTACACCCGCACAGCTACCCCCAGAGACCTATCAGGCCCGGTATCCAAGTCCCTGCTCTGGGACTTCAATCAGAGTCCCTACAGGTGGTACAATAAGAGCCGCGACAAGGAAAGCACCCCCGCCATGCGGACTGGCACGCTGTACCACACGGCATGCTTGGAGCCTCACAAGCTGGAGACCGAGTACATCGTCTCACCCTACTCTGACTTCCGCACCAAGGAGGCTAGGGAGTGGAGGGATTCGCTGACGGGCATTCAGGTCATAACCGCAGACGAGTACATCCGAGCCGAAAGTGCCGGGTATGCGTTTAGGAAAAATCCTGCAATTGAACACTTGCCAGACTACCAGACCGAGGTCGCGGTGTTTGCCGAGGTGTTTGGCACCCCCTGCAAGTGTATGATCGACCTAGTTCCATCCGAGGGTTCGTCGCTGATCGACCTGAAAACAACTCAGAGCATTGAAAGCTTGGATCAACTCACATCGCTAATCATCAATCGTGGCTACCACTGGCAAGCTTCATTGTATTGCGATTTGTGGGAGATCGCCACTGGCGAAAAACGCAACGAGTTCATCATCGTGTTCATGGCAGTTGACCGTCCTTTCGAGATGGCAACCGTCCTGCTCGACGAGGATTTTATCAAGCTTGGCCGCGAGGGTTACATGCAGGCACTAGCCAAGTGGAACCAGTGCGTGCAGACGAAAACATTCCCGCCAGCAATTGACGGGCTACAAACAATCTCCCCCCCAAAATGGGCATTAAAACAAAAGTAACCATGAGTAACTACGACAACACAAATACGGGCATTCTGTTCAAAAACGATGTGGGTGACAACCCTAAGCGTCCAGCCTACAAGGGCAAGATCGACATTGACGGCAAGGAGTATCAACTGGCTGGCTGGCTCCGCGAGGGCAAGAGCGGCAAGTTCATCTCGCTCAAGATTGACGACAAGGCTGCGGCTAAACCTGCGTCAACAGAAGAGACCGACGAGATCCCCTTCTGATTCCCATGCATGAGTGGTGACATGCGCTTCATGCCCCTTGGCTCCGAGGGTTCACCACAGGGCAAACTACTTTCCATGCAATTCATCAAACGAACACTAAATTTTGGCGCAAAAACCAAAGTCAAAAACCCTGATATCATCCGAGAAGAGAAGGATTTGAGGTACGGAACGCCTGTCTTTAATTCGACGCAAATCAAGGGTGACTTCTACCGGGTCATTCCCGCTAACGCTAGGGAGGTTTTTTACCTTCGAAACCTAGAGCATCGCGTTGACAAGTTCGCCCCGGCTAGGGGCAACGGAGTCATCGTCCGCTGCTCTGCCATTGACGCAGTAGCCAACCATGCCTGACCATTCTACCAGCATGGAGGTAGGTTCTACCCGTTGCCCACGGGTTCCATGCAGGGCAACCCTTTTAATGACCGTAACACATGTAAATGACCTCACGACCGACGAGCTGTGCGCCGAGCTAGATCGCCGCATGTCTCGCAACAAAGCCAGCAGGACTATCTCTGCTGTCGCAGAGGTGTTTGGCGTACACCCCAGCCAGATATTCGCCTACGACAAGCAGCCGACACCCTCACAGGCTAGGACGCTTGCTATGGCACTGGTGAGCGAGCATCACACGCTGGCAGAGACCGCACGCATCTTCCAGAGGAAAAACCATACGACGATCATCTCCGCGAAGCAGAGGGCAGACGCGCTTACCCGGCAGGACGCATCGTTCCGCGAGAAGGCCAAGTTCGTCCTCAACAGACTCAAGTCATGAAAACCTCCCCCACACAGCTAACCCTGAAGGAGCTACGCAAAGCCACAGACTGCGTGCAGGTCGTCGAGCATTGGTGTCAGTTCTCCCGCCGCCGCAAGGATCTCTTCGGCTTCGTGGATGTACTGGCATGCGCTGGCAGCGAGACCATTGCTGTCCAGACCACCAGCTGGAACAATGTGTCAGCTAGGGCAAAGAAGATGTCAGAGTCACCTTACCTTGACTGCCTCCGCCGGGCTGGGTGGAAGGTGCTGATCCACGGCTGGAAGAAGAACGAGAAGACCAACCGCTACGAACTCAAAGTACTAGACCTATCATGATAATCGACCAAATGACAGCGACCGACAGGATTGAATACTTGGAAAACCTACTCAAAGTTTCGCAAACCACGCTTGAGTCCGTGATAGAGCAACGAGACCTCTGGAAGGCCGAGGCTGAACGCTGGAGAGAGCAGGCAGGTGAAAACTTCCAAGTGACGGCATGGAAACAACTTATCGAGCAGGAAAGGAATAGAATGCGAGGACTATGAAAACCATTGATCAACTTATCTACGACATTCAATACCAGTTCCCGCTTTGGCCAAGCACCTACAGCACCTGCGAGCGTGACGGGTGCGAGAGGGCAGCGAGAGGTGGAAGGGTTTGCTTGGACTGCCTAGAGGATGATCTAGCAGCACTCACAAACAGGCAGGACGCAGGAGAGTTTGTTGACGCATGCGAACATATGTCCCGAATCAAACACCGACTGATCAATGCATAACGACATCACATACTTTTTGGTGATTGCAATGGTGGCTGCATTATGGTTAATGCCACCTAACGACAACACGCATGCCTAGGTTCGTCAGAAACCCAACACTAGCTCAAGATGGTCTCCCACGGGAGATGTTCTTGGATGTGCGCCGCGCATGTGAGCGGTGGCTGATGAAGAATGACCCTTTCTACGCCGACGAGAATAACTACAAAACATGGAACAAAAGATATGAACAAAACAGCACTACTGAAAGTACACACAGAAACTTGCCGACAAGCGTTGGCAATAATGGATGTAAAGAATAACGACTACTCTGGAGGTGAGCATGCACACGATGCGCTTGCTAACTTCAAAGCATCAGAGTCACTAGGCCTACACCCTATCACCGGGCTACTGCTACGCATGCAGGACAAGCTACAACGGCTGCGTTCGTTTGCGAATGACGGCAAGCTTTCGGTTCCTAACGAGTCTGCGGAAGATGCGTGCTTGGATCTGGTCAACTACGCCATCCTAGCCAAGGCACTGATCATCGACGAGCGTGGTTTTGCCCACGAACCCGTCCCAGAACCATCGAAATTGCCCGATTACCCCGGTCTGGACGACGAGTTGGAGTAGAAAAAACCTAGTGTTTAAGCGGGTTGCAGAGGATTCTGGAATTATTTTCAGTAATTCTGCATTTTTCTGTTGAGTTTATTCCACATGTGTGGGAATGTCTTCTCGTCGCCGCGAGCGACACCCAACCAGAACCAACCAATGAACTCCATCGCTACCAAAATTAACAGAGAGGCACGCATCGTCTGCAATCGATACATCCAAGTGCTTGAGCGAGGCAACGAACCAGCAACGCTCCGCTCGCAAATCGAGCATAGTAAATATGACATCCTGTCGTCCATCAACGATTCACGATTGAATATGGACAACACACTTGAGCGTGTTCGTTCACAAGCCCACTACAATATCAAATGCGAATTGCAGTTACGCCCAGAACTTGCTCAACGCTTGATTGATTTCCGCAAAGCAAGACAAGCAAGCGATGAACAAGAAGCATCTAACGAACAACGCAAGTGGCTTCCTATCCCAGCTATTGCCTAACCCCCAACCAGAACCAACCAACATGAACAAATACGAAAACAAAGTTGTTAACTTAACCCTCGCCGCATTTGATGGAATCGAAAGCAGCACAGATGTCGTGGTGTATGCGATTGTGTCATACATGAGCATGGCAGTACTCAGGCTGCATTCCACCAGCGTAAACCGCATGGCAATCGAGGATGCTGTATTGACCGCATTGGAGAAGAAAGGAGTTGAAGTCCACCACTAATGAAAGCACTAATCCTCATCGCCCAAACCCTCGCCTGTGCAGCCCTAGGATGGGGCTTTGTGCAGGCCGCAATACTCCTCGCAGAATTCACACACAGCTACTAACCATGAAATTACCACTACCAATTATCTGCCCACCCCGCCGCTATGTCCGCTGGGATCGCATCGCCATCATCGTACTCGCCATCGCATGGTGGGTTGGGCTCATCTGGTGCCACCTCCAGTACAAAGGAGGTGCAGCATGAGCGCAGGAAAGGGTGACTCCCCGCGCCCGGTCAACGCCGAGGTGTACGGGCAGAACTACGAGGACATCTTCCGCAAGAACAAGCCACAACCAACACCAACATGCAATACGACCGAAAAATAAAGATTGAGATCCTCAACGAAGGCTCACGAATGGAATTCGTATTCTCACGGGACGCTCCCATTGACGAGATCGTCACCATCCTCCGCACGCTCATGACCTACATGTCGTGGCACCCGGACATTGTTGAGAGCCTGTTCAACCATGAGTTTTTAGAAGATCACGGCATATGAACACAGAACACAACGAATGCCCAACCTGCCTTCAGGACTGGGTGACACCTACGGACTACGAGTGCGGGTGCTGCGGACGACCAGCGTCAGAGCATATCCGAGTCACAAGCCTGTGCCGCATCCTGCGTGAGACACAGCAGAGGGAGAATGTGCTGATCGTCGAGAACATGAGCTTGCAGGCGCAACTTGATGAGATTGGAAAGTTGGTCAAACAGATGAAGTTCGATAGCTCGTACCGCATCTCCAATTGGCCTTTTGACCTTGAACCTTTCGAAAGCGCAGACCATGACAATGACTCACCAACATACCAATGACCAAAATACACTGGCGCATATGCGCGACCTGCGGACTCCCGAAAGCACTTTCCGAATTCCGCTCGTCGCCCAGTTGCCACAAATGCCATGACCGACCAACCAATAACAGCTATAGGACTAATCCTAACCGCACTCAAGGAGGCATACATGCGCCGACTCAAGCGGGAGAAGCTGGGATCAACACCGAGACTCACGCAGGAACTAGACCTGCTTGAACTAGCCATACAAGACATCAAGGAACAAATCAATGAGTCAGAACCAAAGTAAGCGTGGTCGTAAGCCACTCCCAGAAGGCAAGCACCGCATCGCTCGCAGTATCACCATGTCACCAGAGGCGTGGGAAATACTCGCACACCTCCAGAGGCAGCACTTCCGAGGAGAGAAGTCACGCAGCCGGGCGATAGAACATTTCATCACATTTATCCAAGACAATTTCGAGCAGGAATGAGCATCCACATGATTTCACAGGCATGGAAAACACCCGTGGCCGATTACAAGGCGAAACTGGTCTTGCTGAAGCTCGCAGACAACGCCAACGACGATGGCATTGCTTGGCCTCACATCGACACAATCGCCTCAGAAACAGGGTTGTCTCGACGGGGTGTTTTTAGGGCATTGAACCAACTGGAGGAGGACAAGTTAATTGAGCGCAATCGTGGTCGCAACGAGGTCATTTACAAGATCCACAAGTGCCAAGCTGACACTTCTACAAGTGCCAAGCTGGCACCTCTGGAAGTTGAGAAGTGCCAATCTGACACCTCTAGAAGTGCCAAGTTGGCACTTGCCCTTACTAAAGAACCGTCAATAGAACATATAGGGACAACAAACAATCAGAAGCGATTCCAGAAACCATCCGTGGCGGATGTCCTAGCCTACGGCTCAAGCCTCGCCCCAAAGTTTCTCAAGGCCCAACAATTTATTGACTACTACGAGTCTAAAGGTTGGGTTGTGGGCAAGGCTCCCATGAAGTGCTGGAAGGCAGCAGTCAGGACATGGCAAGCCCGTGACAAGCAAACCACCAAACCACAAACCTCCGACCAGTTCGGAATCTGAACCAGAACCATGAACGAAGAACCAATCACAATCCCCTCCGCACACACTTCTGAGAAGGCAGTCATCTCATCCATCCTCAAGGACGCTACGCTTCTCAAGCGTGCAGCCGCAGATGGAATCACAAGCGATGCATTCCATCATCCAGACACCAAGACCCTCTGGACGGCATGCCGTGAGCTTCCAGCTTCCGACAATAACCAGTACGACCTCATCGCGGTTGTCCAACACCTCACCGAGAGCGGCACACTGGACAGGATCGGTGGAGCCTCGCAGGTGGTCGAGTGCTACAATTATGCCCCGACTCCCGCGGGATGGACGCAGTGGGTCTCTACGCTCAAAGAATACCAAGCACGCAGGATGGCACAATCCGCGGCACGGGAGATCGCAACCGCGGATGATGCAGCAGGAGCCATTGCCTCGTTCCGTACCACGCTCCAAAGCCTCCAGCAGGTGGTGAGCGGGAAGCAGCGGTCAATCGACTCTGACAAGGCATCCAAGGCGTTCATCGAGAATATGCTGAGGGACTACAACTCAGGTGGGCTGCCGGGCATGTCCACGGGCATCGCAGAGTTGGATGAGATTTGCGGTGGCATGCGCCCCGGTGAGTTCTGGGTCATTGCAGGCAAGCCTAGCCGAGGGAAGAGCGTCCTCATGCTCCAGATCGCCAGCAAGTTCATCAGCGACCAAAGACCAGTCGCAATCCACAGCCTTGAAATGATGACGCATGAGGTGATCGGACGCTTGATTAGCACCATGACCCACACGGACTACGGGTCGATCACGCAACCGCGGTCAGCAGCCAAGCACGAGCTTCAGAAGATCCAGACGGGTGTGGCTCAGATATCCGCGGCTCCACTCTGGATCGACTCCAGCTCCAACCAGAGCATAGACAGCATCGCGGCAGAGGCTGAACGCATCCGTGACCTGCACGGCAGTCTGGATCTCGTCGTGGTCGACTACCTACAACTCATCCGTGGCTCACGCTCAAGCAGGGAATCACGCGAGGAAGAAGTTGCCAGAGTCTCTGGAGGGTTGAAGCAGCTAGCCAAGCACCTGCAATGCCCAGTCATCTCAGCCTCGCAGTTGAACGACAACAATCAAGTGCGCGAATCCAGAGCTATCGAGCAGGACGCTGACGCTCTCCTGTTCATCGCCGAGGATGGATTGAAGGTGGGCAAGCTCAGAAATGGCAGGCGAGATGTGGTGCTGCCACTGCGACTGAATGGGCAGTATCAAGAGTTCGTCTAACCCCTACAGCCAACATCTTCCACCAAACCGCGCCAGATACCCCCTAGATTGCCCCAGAATCGCTCACACAGCGTCTGGGGCTTTCTTGTGGGTGTTGACTCCATATGATAGGGTCAAGAGCGTACAGGGCATTCTGGTGCGAAGTTGCGTTGATGTTGGCGATGACTGCTAGGGATGTCACCGAAATCTGCTTCGGGAACATGGGGAGAATCCTAGGAAAATGGCGGGATTTGCATGGGGAATCGTTCCCACTTTCTCGCAGAGAATCGCAAACACGCACGCGAGGCCGGGTCACCACCACCACATCTAGTGCCGCACCATTTACCCAAGGTCAGGAAGATGGTCACGACCCCACCAAATCCCGTGGAACACCGATAGATGCTGACGATTCCCGTGGAACAGGACTCCGCATTATACACATTGTTACAAGTAGTAGGGGGGAGGGGGTCGAAATTTCCGACGACAAAAAAAAGCGGGGACGATTAACCCCCCCTTCAAAAATTGTACAAAGGGCCTATTCCCGCTCACGCACATTCCCCCTCCAATTCCATCCATTCCCACCAAATGTTACCGACTGGGAACTTGCCAAGTTGGACTTCCCCTCGCAATTTGCATTTACCACCCCGCGCCTCTGCAAGAGCAATTAGTCCTCGGCACGCGAACCCGTGGGTGGCACTTTACTTACGCTGGACTTATGGCTCCTGCGGTTGGGTTCGAACCAACGACCTAGCGATTAACAGTCGCTTGCTCTGCCGCTGAGCTACACAGGATAAAAAGAAACCTCCCTTGGTGCGCTTCGCAGAGAGGCGTGGGAGGTGTTGTTGGCCGGATGGTAGTGGCTCATGCCCGGCGTGTCAATTCCACTTCGTCTCAATCTTCTCTATCACAATGTGGGGTGAATGGGGGGTCAATGACACCCACAAGTTCCCCCTTGACGCATGGTAATTCCCTCCGCATTTGGAGATATGCCTGCAAGGCGCAGGTTTTAACCTTATTTAATTCATGTCCTCTCCTGTCGCATACGACCTCCAAGGCCAAGGTGGAAGCATTGTTCTTTCGACCGCTGCCACCACCTATACTGGCAACATCCGCTGGATTCAGGTTGTGAATGACGCTGTGCTAGCGACCGTGGCGAGTGCCTCTGGCAACGTCACTGGTGCGTCTAGGTTGCAGACGATCACCCTCCCTGCGGGTCTGGGTATCGGTGGCAACTTCAGCCAAGTCGTTCTCACCTCTGGCGTTGTTATTGTCTACTTTGCGTAATGTCGCAATTTCGGTCTACTGGTGGGCTGGACGACTCGATTGCCGCCGATGGTGATCGTGGTTTCTTTGCCGTAAACCAGAGATTGCAGCTTAACCAGTTGGAGGCGGGCGAGGTAAGGGAAAGCCTTAACGGTCGCATGGAGGGCTTCTGGAGGCCGCGCAAGAGCGTGGTGTCTGTTAGCCCTGTGCTGACTACTGGAGGCACTCCGTTGAACCTTCCGTTCCATGTGCTTGTGGTTGAAAAGACCATCACCAGCGTTACTCGTTCTGGTACGACAATCACGGTTACGGCTAACTCTCACGGGTTTACCAATGGTGATTCCGTGTACATTTCTGGCGTTGGATACACTACTGGCTCCAATCCAAATGGGACATTCGTTATTGCCGGGGTAGCCACAAACACATTCACATACACGCTTGCTGGTGCTGATGGAGCTTACACTACCACCGCTAGCACGACCGCTGGGAACATAACCCAGAATTTTAGAGCAATCACCGCTGTGTCGTATACCGCGAATGTGGTAACGATTACCGTGGCTGGACATGGGTTGGCTATTGGGGTGGCTGGCAACCTTACGGTTAGCGGCATTACCTTTACTGGCACGGATAACAATGGGGTTAAGGCTGTGACTGCGGCTACCATAAACACATTGACCTTTCCTGTTACTGGCGTGACTGCCGTGGCACTAGGGGCGACTCCAAGGATTACACAGATCGACATTAACGATGCAGCCGCCAGCGATGTGTTGGCATCCTGCATGTTCTCTGACCCTAACGAGTCCAACAAGGAATACATCATTGTTGCGCTGGAGACTCTGGCGAAGAAGATCGACCTTTCCACTACGCCCTACACGGCAACAACTATCCCGTATCCCGTGGGTTCCACAGTTGGGAGCAACTGCGATATGTTGCAGTGCTTTGACAAGGTGATGATCATGCGGGATGGGCAACAAGCTCTTGAGTGGTACCCCAATGGCAGGGCTATTCTTTCTGCGTCCTCCAACGCGACCGCTAGTCCAAATACCGTGGTGACAATGAGAGTTCGTGAACACGGACTTACGGCTGGGTCATCCGTGGTTATCGCTGGGCTTACTAGTGGCACTCCTCCTAATGGAACATTCACGGTGGCAACAATCGTCGACCAAGACTCATTTACCTTTGTGGCATCTGGGATCTCCACTAGCACCACATTTGTAACCACGGTAGCCACCATGACTGATGGGTTTACCCTGTCCCCCGGTGGTGCTTACACCCAGCCACAAACATTTGTTTCTAGTGGAACCCATGTTACAGTATCAAGCGGTTTGGTTTCCTTGACGATTACAGGCAACTTAACGATTTTTGCTGGTGATGTAGTTGTGATTTACGAGACAACTATCCCAGAGTTTACCGCGATTGTTGGTAAACAATTCCAAGTAACATCAGCGAGCACAACCAACATCCAGTTCCTTGCGCCAGTCGCCAACATATCGGCTAGTGGCAGCACTGGTCAGGTTGAGTTTGGCGGCAGGTTCACAGAAGGAGGTGGGTTTATGCACCAGCCCGGTGCGCCTTGGGCCACCTACTTCCAGCGCAGGTTGTTCGTTCCGTTCTACTACTCCCAATCTGGCACTTTTAGCGCACCAGTCTACACCAGTAGGAAGATTTCCGACGAGATTGCGGTTTCTGACCTGCTGGACACTACGACCTTCGACCAGATCGAGAATCAGTTCCGTATTACTGGAGGTACTGCCGACTATGTGGTAGCGATGCACGGGTTCTACGACGATTCCTTGGTGGTATTGAACCGCAATAGCATTCACCTTGTGGCCCAGACCCAAGGAAGCCTGTCTGATACCGTGGTTAAGGAGCTTACTGGCGAGGTTGGTTGCTTGGCTCGCAAGACGGTGGTCATGCAGGCTAACAATATGTTGTTTTTGGCCGACGAGGGCATTTACGGGCTGACCTTCCTCAACGATTACAACCTTCGTGGCACGGAGGAACCGCTTTCCAAGAACATCCAGCCGTACATCGACCGCATCAACAAGAACCTTGCTGACAAATCGGTAGCAGTTTACTTCAACAACCGCTATTACATCGCAGTCCCGTTGGATTCTGTAGCTGGAGGTAATGATGCCCGTGGAAATAACGCGGTTCTGATCTACAACTTCTTGAACAAGGGGTGGGAATCGCTGGATACCTATGGAGATTCTAGGTTTCTAATTAAGAACTTCATCACGGCAAGTGCTGGGGTGCGGAATAACCTGTATGCCGTTAGCGCAAATGGTGGCTTGCACCAGATTGACGCTGCCGACTCCTCAGTAGACCGCTTGAGCGTAACGAATGAAAGCACAGATGTGGTCACCCCCACAATCAACTCGTATGTGACTAGCCGTGGGTACGACTTCAAAACCCTTGAGCGCAAGAGGTTCACGGACGCACAGGTTCAAATGCAGAACTTGTCTGGGGAAACTGGCGAGTATGACATTGCGTTTGCTACTGAAGACCCAGATTCCGCAGAAAGCATAGGAACCACCACCACATTCCTTGGTGGTCAGATTCTATCACCTAGCACATCTGGCGAGGCTGAAACCGCAAGCATCCGATGCAGACTTGGTGGTCAGCGTGGCTATACTGGGACTATCACATTGACAAGGACTATCGGTTCACCTAAGATCCACTCTATTCAAGTGGCGGGTTCCATCACTAACAGACAAATTCTATCACAAAAATAATATGGGAGTTGTAAATACAACCTACACATTTACAAGCACTGACACAATTACCAGTGCTAAGATGAATAATATCATTGATGAAACGACATTTACTGGTGACGCAATCCAAGGAACCACCTTGCAAGTGGTGTCTCCGGGAAAACTCGCCGTAAATGCTGGCGGGATTACCTCTAATGAACTTGCTTCTGGCGCTGTTACAACAAATGCGCTCGCAGATGGAGCAGTAACCCAAGCTAAAGCATCTAATATGCTTCTTCCTGCTGGTGCTATTATGGCATTTGCCATGAATGGTGCGCCGACAGGATGGTTGGGTGCTAATGGGTCAGTTGTAAGCAGAACAACATATGCCAATCTTTTTACTGCAATTGGAACCACATATGGAGCCGGTGATGGCAGTACTACATTTCAACTGCCGGACTTGCGTGGCTATTTTGTTCGCGGTGTGGGTGTTGCTGGTCAAAATGGAGCCAATGGTGACGGAACTGTATCTGATACATTTGGTGTAAAACAAGCCGACGAGATCAAGAGCCATAATCACTCATACTTCTCAGCGTTTTATCCTTATTCTTCACTAGCCGTAGGTGGAGGTGCTAACCAATACTTCTTCGCTAACCAAGAAAATACTACTGGAGCAACAGGCGGTACGGAAACCCGCCCAAAAAACATTGCAATGCTTTACTGCATTAAGATTTAATGACCCCACTAGAATCAACGATAGCACTTTATGAAGAAAATGATATTGATTTCCAACAACTTCTCACATGGCACTTGTGTCATGGCATTGTTGTTTGTGATCACGATTCTTTCTCCATGTGCTATTTCTCTGATTCTGAGTCACCAGAAACACCCTGCTTGTTTGAACACTCTGACACATTGTTTGTCACAATCTGCACGGGAAACATGGAAAAGGCACTACGCAAGTTTGTGGACGACTTCCAATACATTGCATTTCAGCGGGACTTCAAGAACTCCCATAGGTTAAGGTGCTACGACATGCACGAATTTTACAACAAACTTAAATAACACGCATATGGGAAAGAAACCAAAAGCAGTAGCCCCACCAAAGGTTGATTACGATGCTGACATTCGTGCTGGATTGACTGCCTATCAGCAATCGCTACCGAGCATTCTTGCGTTTGAACAGCAGTACCGTCCTCAGTTCACTCGCCTCAATCAAGAGCAGATGGATCTCGCTCGCTCTCTTGAGTTTGCTGGCATGGGTCGCAATGTAGGAACAGTTCGTGGGCTGCTCCAATCGCTTTCTCCAGAACAATCCCGTGAGGTTCAGGCGGCGGGTGGACTTGCTGAGCAAGCTCGTCAAATGCAGGCTGGGTATCAAGATACTGCTACACCGATTGCCCAAAAAGCGATGGAGCAATATGGCGGCTTGTCTGCGCTTCAGACTCAAGCAGCGCAAGAGGCATATGGAAGGTCTGGTCGCCTTTCCCCAGAGCAACTCCGCTCATCACAGCAGGCAGCCAGAGAAGCCTCGGCAGCGTCTGGACGGATTGGTGGCAATGCAGCAATTTCCGCAGAGGTAATGAACAGGGAGCAAGCCCTTGCTCAACGCCGAGCCGAGGCCGCACAATATGGTGGTATCGCGCAACAAGGTGCTATGGGTCTTGCAGGGCTATCACAAGACATCGAAAACCAACGCCTAGCCCGTCAGTCTGGGTTGCTTAGCCAAGCGTCCTCACTTGGCACTCAAGCATACAACCTTGGTCAGAATTTCTATAGCCCCGGACTTGGGTTGCTTGGTGGGGCTCCAGTATCCGCTCAACAAGTTGGGCCACAGCTATTCTCGCCAGATGCGTTCCTCAACCTTGGTGCGGCTAACAGGCAGAATATCCTTGGAGCGCAATCAGCTAACGCGCAGTCAAGTGCTACTCGGAATGCCGCTATGATGGGGGCAGGTGGGGCTATTGCTGGTGCTTCTATTATTGCAATCTAATGTTTAACAAAGTACAATCAGCCATTAAGAATATCGAGACATGCCTAAGTGTCTCCAAGAAACCGTGCCTTGCTTGGAGCGGTGGAAAGGATAGCATGGCACTTCTTGACCTTGTGTTCAAAAAAGTTGGGGTAAAGGTTCCAGTTGTATTCTACCGCGAACAATGGCAACCAAGCAAATACGCATTTCAGAATCGCATAATTGAGGAATGGGGTCTTGAGGTCTATACATGGCATCCAACATTCTCTTCATTCCAGCAAACTGACGACGAGTTTGAGGTGCAGAACAAGTATATCTTTGACAACACTGACATGACTTGCCCTACTGGCATTACGCCAATTGAGGAAGGCAAACCGTGGGTGTGCGCTATGGATATTTATAACCGCCCAAAGAACCCCGGCATTATCGCAGGATGGGATGGGATGCTGGTTGGCCACAAACTCTGCGACTCTGACCCAATCTACGGGGGGGATGCTGGAGTGCGCGTAGATGTGCGTATTAACCCCGGACAGTGCAATGCGTTCTACCCAATGAAAAACTGGACGCACGATGACGTGTTCAAATACTGCGAGGAAAACAATGTGCCAATTCAAACTAGCCGATATGAAAAGGTAAATGGCAAGTGGTCAGAGAAGGTTGACCGAACACATAATTGTGACTATGTTCATGCCTGTACTGCTTGTATTGACCGTAGGGAGTCGGCCCCTAAATTTGCGCATTGCCCAAAGCTGGACTGCACAATTGAAAACATTTCACAACGAGTACTATGGTTTGACCAAAGTATTCCATCTTTCATGAAAGACTAACAACATGCAATTAGGACAACGACTTGGCGAGGGCATAGACCCACGGATGTTTGTGCAGGATTACTCTGGCTTCACAAAAGCTGCGGAGATCCAAGCACAGGGGATGCAGAACCTTGGGCAAGGGATTGCAAAAGGGATAACTCAAGTTGGAGATTACTACAAGCAACAAAAGGAAAAGGCTAAGTCTGTTGATACGGCAAGCCGTATCGCTGGATTGCTGGAAGCTAAAGCACCAGACCTCGTTCCGGGGATTGGACAACTTAAAGCTACCCTTGATGACCAAGAGATACCATTATCTCAACGAATTTCCGCAGCGGAGTCATTATTCAGTACGATGAAGACTGGTTTTGAGGTGCAAAGCCTAATCAACCAAAACGCAATGATGGGACTTCGCCAGCAGAAGTTCGCGGCATCTCAAGGTGGCGGCGGTGGTGGCGGAGCAAAACCTACCGCATCTAGCAACGGAGGATTTAACCCCCTTGAATAATTATGAATCTTCTTGAAACATTCACACAGGTTGTCCCAAAGGCTGGGCCAAAAGCTAAAGAGAAAATTGGAAATGCCCAGCAACGCATCGCACTATTAAGGGCTAGAGGATTTAATGCGGAAGCAGATGTTTTCGAGCAGGGATTGATGGGCAAAATTCAAAACAAAGCCTTTGAAACAATGGGCAATGATTTTGAAGCAATTGCTGAATTTTACGGATCAAACATTAAGGGTGAAGGCGCAACCAGACCACAAGACACCACAGTATCAGACACAGCTAAAAAGGAAGCTACCACCGCTGCGACTATTGCGGAATTAAATCAACTTGCCAAAAAATCTGCTGAAAGTGGGAATCAATTTGATCCATCTCTGGTACAATCCATTACAGCACTTGCTCAAGTAGACCCAGATAAGGCTAGGGAAATTGCTAAATCATCGCTTCCTATTCTTGAGAAAAAGGAAGAAGACAAAACGCCAAAGAAAACCCAAGCTGATGTTACATTCGAGCAGAATGCATCTGCAGCATTGCGATTTACAGATCAATTGACTAACGCAATCACACAGTATGGAACATTTGAAATTGCATCTTCAGAGGGGTCTGCCAAACTTGGGCAGCTTCCATATCAAATGGCAATTGCATATGCAAAGACTGTTGACCCAAGCTCCGTGGCAAGAGAGGGTGAAGTTGCCGCAGCACAGAAGTATTTAATTCCACTTGGGGCTGGTACTCGAAATGATACCGCATTGGCTGCTGCAAAATCTTTTAGGGCTGATATTTTGGAAAGGGTGAATCAGTACAAAAAATCAACTGGTTCAGATATTCAAATTGACACTGAGCCAAAGAAACCTGAAGAAAAACAAGAAGAGACAGTTGGCGGAATCAATTCGTTCTTCAATAAATTCAAATAACAAACCACCTTTAAGGTAATGGCATTCAATGTACCCGAAGAAGAAAAGCCAGAATTTAACAAAAAAGTCCAAAGCGGACTTAATTTGTTTGCAAAGGATGTCCAAAGAACTCTTGGGCAACTAGAAGTTCTGCAACCACAGACTTTGGTTGAGGCGTACAACCAACCTGTTCAAGCCCCAATCGCCCGTGACCTGACTCCACTGGAGCAGTATGTTTACGAGCCTCAGCCAGTCCCAGAGGTTGGTAGTCTCACCGAGATGCCAGCGAGGGATAGCATGGTTGTTCCGCAGGAGCAGCCTCAAGTTGTATCAAACTTCGCCAATCAAGCAGACGCGCAATTTGACAGGGATATGGTGTCCATCACGCCATACGAGCAAGCCGTTACTGATGTAATCGGAGCGGAGGTTGATTCGCTACGAAACGATGCTGGCGAAATCGCAAAATCACCATTGGAAGTTTTCTCTAAACCGCTAAACGCAAATAGCGTGCGCGCATTAGGGTTGGTAGATCAAGATGGGAATCCAACCGAAAGAGGTCAGTTGTTTTACAATCTCCAGCAGTCTGGAATGTTCAACGATGATGGAACCATTAACGAAAAGGGTCAGGCGTATCTTACTCCAATTGGGGAGATGGAAAACCCAGAGTGGTTTCAGCAACCCGGAAGCAAAGAGAAATTTGACATTCTGTGGGAGGATGGAGTTATCCGATCCAGTTCAACACCGGGTGAAATTCTTAGCAATGTTACAAAGTTTGCTGGAGATGCCGTTTATGGTGGTGCGGAATTGGCTCAACAGCAAGCAATGGGTCTGGCATACAACTCCAGAACTTGGGGTGGATTGCTGGGCATGGAAGACTCCAGACCAGACTATCTCAAGGCTCGTGGAGAAGCTACGGAATTATCCATAGCTGAAAACATGTACAAAAATGTTATTCAGACATCAAATTTGATTGATGTTGGTCTCGCTTCCGACAGGCAGTTTATTGATGAGTCGATTATGTCGCCATTATATGGTGCATTAGAGAAAATAACTGGCATTCAAAGACCTCAACCACAGGAAATTGATCAAGCTAACGCTAACATCAAAAACTCGAAAGATGCTCTGGTCGCGGCTCGTTACCAGCAGTGGGTGACCGACCAGCGTCTAGCCAACATGGAAGCTGGGGAGATTGGCGAAACTGTTTTGGGGATTGATAATGCAGTTCAAAAAGCAGAAGCGGCAAAACAAGAACTTGGCGACGAGGAATTCAACAAGGTGTATGGAAGGGTTGGTGCGTTTACGAATATCGCTGGTGATCCGACCAATGTCATTCCTGCTGCATTTGCCGTAAAGGCATCAAGAGCAGTGCCACTTGCCTCTAGGACAATGCTTAATGCCCAGAAGACAATGGGTAACATTGCCGCAATGGATATTGCAATCGCTCAAGGCAATACCGCTGTTCAAGCAAGTCGAGCGGCATTGGCAAAGGTTGAGCCGACAGTCAATCTTGCGCAGCGTATGGCTGCTAATTTTGCTGAAGGAGCAAAAACTCAACCAGCACTACTCGAAAGATCGGCAAAGGCATCACAGATCGCAAATAGGGTAACTGCTGAAGCTAATCAAATTAGATCAACGCTTCCAACTATTACATCCGAGCTTGATAACCTGATTACAAAACGCAATAGCCTAGCTACCAGAATTCCAGAAGCCTACTCACAGAAGGTTCTGCAAACGATGGAGCTTGGTAGGCAGATGCGAGCTATGCCAGCAAAGGCGGTTGGGGCAACCTTGGAGCGTGTTGGTGACACTATTTCAAAGACCGACACGGCAGTCACAAACTTCCTGCAAGAGCGTGGTCTAGATCAAATGTACACCGCTGCCGTTGGCGCAGCCGGGGTTGTTGGTTTGGCTGGAAACCCCATTATTGGCGCACTTGGCGCAGGGGCGGCAGCACTCAAGACAGGCAAGGTTCTGTCCAACTATGGAAAGCTATTTCGTTATGTCGGCAAGGAAATGGAGAATGTGCGTGGTCAGATTCCATTCTGGAAGCGTGTAGCGGCACATACCGCGCCCGGTTCATTGGGTCGTGGGTTTGCACACACATTCAACATGCTAGACTTGGGTGGTGTCACCTCCGACACGCTACGCAGGACTGGTCGTGGTATTGCCGCAGCCGCACCTACGGACTTGATGTTTGAATACCTGTCTGATGGTGCCGACATGCGTCCAGAGACCATGTACCAAGCCGCAGCAGAATCGCTTGTCATTGGAGGATCGTTTGCCGCAGCTGGCGGCGCATTCATGGGAACCAAGAAGCGCATGCGCGAGCTTTCCATTGGTGACGAACTCAACTTTAGGCGCAACTTGACCGACACCCGCCAGAAGGCGTTGTTTGAAGCAATTCCCGCTGGCACTCGCAGGGCCATTTCTACTTACGCCATTGCCAACCCAACACTCAACTACACCTTTAAGGACTCTGGTGCTAGTAGGTACGACCCCAACACCAACACGGCAGTTATCAATGTGAAGTCAACCAACCCGATTCAGGCACTGGTTGCACATGAAACGCTCCACCACACGGTCATCAAGAACAACATGGAACCCGGCATCTCTGCCCTGTTCCTAGGTGACACCAAGAACAACACGGTTGGTGGTTTGTTCCGTTCTAGGGATGGAAAGCTAGACCCTAATTTTGAGGCATTCCGCGATGGTTACTACAAGCGTCTTGGTGTCGAGGGTATGTCCAACGCCGAAAGGGATGCCATTTACCCGCTCGACAAGATTGCGGTGGAGTACTTCATCGAGAAGCACGCTGACCAGTACGCTGCAATGGCTGAAAGTGGTGAGCTTGGCGCGGTTGCCTCTAGTGGTGCTGCTAGGCGCAAGCTTGGATCAATCCTTGAGACCGTCCTGCCGAGGATTCCAGTCCTCAAAGACCTCCACTTCAAGAGCGGCGGGATGATCGACAAGAATGGTGCGTGGGTGACTGGAAACGGCATCCTAGACGCAGAAGGTGTCAAGCGAGACCCGATCACCAACAAGATGTTCCGCGACATGAACAGGCGCAGTGCAGGGCTTGTTCCGGGGCAGTTTGACCCTCTCATGAGCGACAAGCCAGACTCTGGTGCGCCGATCCTGCTAAACCCATCTGACAGCATTGATGCCGAGCTTCTTCACCCGCTGGTGCAGGTGGACGATGCCAACAAGCCGATCATGAAGGACGGCAAGCCTGTGGCACTGGATAGGGCTACAGAGCTTTCGCGTGCGCTTGCAGGGCTTACTGCCAAGGAAATCTTGCAGAGGAAGAGGGCGGAGAACTATGCCCCAGAAAAGGGTGAGGCACATGTGGACGACGAGGGGCAATTCCAGCCCGGATGGTTGTCCAACGATGTACTCACCGAGATGTTCGCTAAAAACAAGTACAACCAAGAGCAGAAGCGCATCATCCGAGAGATGAACAAGCTGATCCGCAAGGGTGCTGGAGATCGCGTTGTCATGATCAACTTCCCTGCTACTACCCGCAACAAGGCTGGGAAGGTAGTTTACAAGCCGCAGGGTGCTACTCTCCGCGACACGGTTCCAGTAGCTGTCACCATCTCCAAGGACGGAAACCTGCTATTCGGACTCATGTCCGTCACAAAGCTGCATGAGAACATCCAGAAACGCTCACAGGACAGACGCGGCAAGAAGCTGTATGGTGGCAATGTGGATTTGATTTTGCGCGACACGCAGGCGATGATGGACTACCACAAGCAAGGCGTAGACAGCATTGAATTCTTCAAGCAGAAGTATGGTGCGGTCGAGGCAGACGAGCGTAAGAAGTTCATTAACACGATGTTCGGTCTACTCAACCAAAAGGAGCAGGCAGTTCTCAACCCAATCCTGCTGGAGGATGGAGTAAAAAGCCGTGACAATGTCTACCGCACCTACCGCGCAGATCGCGTCAGCAAGGCAGTTCCAATGTCGCCAGACGAGTATCCAGCAATGCCATTCAGCTACGAGGCAGTGAGTGCCGTGCGGATGCCAGAGCAACGCCAGATGCCAGAGGTTTCCCCAGAAGACATCAACCCCGTAGCCAACAAGCAGGAGGCACAAGGTCTGTGGGCAGACGGCAAACGGATGTTTGCTCTCAACGAGATGGATGAGAAGCTGACCCCGATCACATCCAAGGCGATGCTGGACTCGTATTCAGCAGATGCTATCGGGTGGATGGAGCCAGAGGCGAAAACCCGCTTCATGCCAGAACCAGTACCAGTTGCCAAGACATCAGACGAGGCATTGCAAGAAAGTGAGTCTGGAGAGCTTCAATCAACTGGAGTTGATGTTCCTGAATCTGTTGACGAGCAATCGGTAATTTCTAATGCAATCAAGGTTGCAAACTCACAATCGTGGAGAAAAGGGCGAGACTTTAAACTTGAGATTCAACGCAGAGTTCTTGATGCCGCAGAAAAAGCGGGTGTCAAGCTATCTGAGAGAAGCTTGGAATCAATTGAATATCTTGCAAGAGTTGGACTGAAAGATGCGCTAATTGCACTAGAACAGAACCCAAATGCCATTGGTTGGTATGACGAGAAAACCAAGCAAGCCCTTGGTGTGATGTCGCTAATGTTCCCAGAAATCGCAACAGATCAAAACGCTCGCTTTGCATTTACTTGGGCATTGGCTGTAACATCAAACGGACTCAAGGTGGACAAGAACTTTGAGCTGGCAGAACGAGTGTATCGTGAATATCGCAATACAGGGAAAATGCCTACCAACATTCAAGCTGGTCAGGCACAGAAAGCGATTAACAAAAGTCTCGATTTGTTCAATCAACTTATTGGTGAGTGGGGAATTGATAACACCCGTCAATTCATGCAGACTGATTTTACTGTTGGTGAAATAGCGCGATTAGGAGTTGTATCAAAAACAGATAAAAAAGAAGTAAAACCGGGTGGAGAGCATTCAGACACTATAGTTCGAGGATCAGCTATTCTTGGGCCAAAAATTGGCAACGGATTCTTCTCAAATTTATATGGTTTATTTGATGCTCTAACTATGGATCGTTGGTTGGTTCGTACTTGGGGAAGGTGGACTGGAACGCTCGTTGAGTTGAATCCAGAACTGACGCAAAACGCAAAAACAAGGCTTGAGGAAACCCAATCACAATTGACAGATTCCGAAAAATCTCTAATGGATAAAGTTATTGGGAAAGATATATCCCAAATGACTACGGAAGAGCTTGCTTTTGCCATTCAAAAAGCATCCATGAAACCAAAATTGCGAGAAGCAATGAATGCAACCGCAATGGGTGAGGAGTTTCGAATGGCCGGAAATGGACTAGCTAAATACCTTGATGGGCAAAAAGAAGCCCCAGCAAACCCAGCAGAACGCAACTTTATCCGAGAAATCTTCGGTTTAATGCTTGACGAACTTAGGGCAGATCCAAAATATAAAGACCTGACGATGGCAGACTTGCAGGCAGTCCTGTGGTATGCTGAAAAACGCCTTTATGAAACCGCTAAGGTTAAAGCAGATCAAGATGCAATTGACTCGTCAGATGCTGACGGATACGAAGATGACGAGGCCCCAGACTACGCAAACGCCGCAATTGGCGTTGCTCGTAAAAACGGAGTTCCATCAAAAAGAATAAACGAAGTATTAGAGAAAATAAAAAATGACGGCGCAACAATTACACAATCTTCAGATGAAGGACGGAGTAGAACTGAAGACCAGCAGCAGAAAAGTGCTGGAGGGTTTGCTGGCAAACAAAAGCAACAGTTCAAACAATATGTCTCAGTCTCAAGAGTTAGACGAAATCGGACGGGCAATGAAAAGGCACTCTGGTCTTACCAGACAAGAAGCGGAGTCGATAGTGGCGACACAGGGGTTCTAAAACCAAAGGCCAAAAAGAATCTAGGTGTAAAGTACATTTCTGAGTGGAAGCCGGGAAGGAAGCTTTCAAATACATTTAGAAATAATGGTCTTCCTGTTGTCAAGTTCTTGGAGCTTGATCCCTCTGACCAAGTATCAGCGAAAAAGTTCGCAGATACCATCCAACAAAGCAAAGACGAGTCACCTCACGGTGCTGCAGTTTATGTTTACCCGGTAGAGGATTACCAAGGAATGAAGTTGTTCCTTTCGGATTCGGGCAAGTCTGGATTTGCGGTCAAGCCTGATGGTGATATTGTTTCTGTATTCTCAATGGAAAAGGGAAGTGGGCGCAGCATTATGGAAGCGGCTATTTCCGCTGGTGGAAAAAAACTGGATGCATTTGATACCATTCTTCCAGAGTTTTACGGAACGCATGGTTTTGTGGAGGCGGCAAGAATTCCTTGGAATGACGAATTTGCCCCGGATGGCTGGGATAAAAACGCCTTTAAGAAGTTCAACAATGGTGAACCAGATGTTGTTATGATGGTGCTTGATCCAAGCCTTGAGGGAGAGTATCAGCCAAGAACGGATATTTATACTACTGATTATGATCAGGCTGTAGAAATGCAAAATGCCATGTTAAAAAAAGCCGCTAGAAGCAGGCCCAAAAAAGCCTCTGCGGACATTCAAAAACCAACCGCAACACCTAATCAATCTGCGCCTAAAAAACCAGCAAGGAAGTCACAAGCAAAAGGTAACGCTTCAGCTATTGCAAACGCCGCAAAGCTGAAGTAAAACTAACCACCATGAGCGAGAAACTAACCGCAGAACCAGATCAGGAATGGTTCGCAGAGGTCATGCGTCGAGCCGAGGAACACGGCAACAGGCAGCGTGTGGAGTTCTGGAACCCGCAGGCTGCGGCAAAGTGCCTCTGGCTGCTCGCACAGGGGAAGTCTATCAAGTCCACCTCCGAGATCACCGGGCTTGCCCGTGACACCGTGCGGTCGCTCATGTGGCGGCACAGCGACACTCTGGAGACGAAGCGTAAGGAGTTCAGCCAGAAGTACGCGATGGCGGCGGAGACCTACACCGACCTGCTATTTGCAAAGGCAGACCAGTTGTCAGACGACCCCGACCAACTCAAGAACATCTCCCCAGACCGACTGGCGATCACCGTTGGAGTTTTAACGGACAAGTCTATGCAGCTCTCTGGCATGGCTACTGCGGTCGTGGAACACAGGCAGGGTGCGAGTATCGACGATGCCGCCAAGATGATCGCAGAGGCTAAATCTCGCATCGCCAGCAAGGTGAAGGCGCAGGCAGTCGAGGCTGAAATTGTCGCATGATCCCAGAACCAGAATCCAGACACGCAGACCACCTCAAGGATGGTGGGAATCCAGTTCGCCACTACATGGTCGAGCATGACGGCACGCAGCACAAGTGCCACACGCTATCCTACGCCTCGTACTTGGCCGAGAAGTTCAACGCTAAGGTTTGGAATGTAGTGCTGGAGAAGTACATTGAGCCACACATAGGCATATGCAGGTACTGCCACAGGCATCGCGAGCTTCATTTTGTTGACGGGAATAGAGGGTCATTCCCAGCGGAAGAGGATACATTTGGATGCCCTGAATGCGGAAGTGTTTATCGGATAATCGACATCCTCATGGAAACGGACGCATACAAGACCAACCCATGAAGTGGCGTACCCACCAGATCCTTTCCCCTCCGACCGATGAGGAAATCTCCCTCATGGAACCTACAGACCTTGTGGAGCTGCACAGGGTCTACCACGAAGCCGTAGACAACGCTGAACGCGATCCGTACCGCTTTGGCTTCCGACTCCCACACTGGGCGAAGGCAGAGGATCAGCTACAGGAGGTCAACGAGATTGTAGCACTTGGCGGCAACCGCAGCGGCAAGACGCAGTGGGGTGCATTCTCCGTGGTGCGTGCGGCTATTGAGAACCCTAATGCCGAGATCATGTGCTTTG
>Ga0208022_1000146_pt1 | contig 27337 bp, 36 predicted proteins | sample ColrivemetaGS747_FD_187622 | JGI IMG/M metagenome (GOLD analysis project Ga0208022, IMG submission 187622) | Estuarine microbial communities from the Columbia River estuary - Freshwater metaG S.747 (SPAdes) (version 2) | ecosystem: Environmental > Aquatic > Marine > Intertidal zone > Estuary ...
TTGACCACCATTCCAGTTGACATACATAGCGGTGGCATTATCACCGTTGTATGCGTTAAACTGGTCACCACCCGTTATACGAATGTTATAATTATTATCTGAAGCGTATGTTCTAAATACAGCAGCAGTAGGACCAAGATTAGCAACCTGTTTTAATGTACCAGAAGAATTCTTTTGATAGAAAGCAAATACTCCACCGTATTCATAGAATGAAATTACATCAGCTGCCGTAACATCAAGAGTATTATAGGCTGTCGGATAGCCACGGCAAATCATTCCGTGATAGTTATCTGCATATCCTTTTATTAAACCGTAGTTTGAACTATTATATACAGAAAGTATTCCGTTTACGTTCGTGCTTAAAAGATTTGCCATATTATTTGTTCTCTAATTTTTGGATACGCTCCGATAACTCCTTAACCGTTTGCAAAAGTAAGACCGACAGTCTCGTGTAGTTTAGTGACTCAGGCTGTCCCTCGTCATTGTAATGTACAACCTCAGGGAATAGTTCTGCTACCTCTTCGGCAATCAAACCAATCTCTTGAGTTTGAGTTCCTATCTTATTATATCGTACAGGACGAAGTGCATAAACCTTATCTGTTACAGGCTCAAGGTCAACGATGTTTTCCTTGTAACGTCTTGCCGATGTCTCTGAGAATGTTCCTTGTACCTCTACATCGTATTGGAAAGTAACGCTTCCTGCTGCGATGATTTGTGGGTCAGGAGAAGATGTGCTCCAGTAGTTTGCGGTTGCGTGGTTACCCCAGCCGTAGGCTGTGTTCCAGTTTGTAGAGTTACCTCCCGTGGCTGTAATTACACCGTTTACTTGGAGCGCAGTAGATGGACTCGTAGTACCAATACCAACTCTTGCTGAACCCTGAGTAGCAGAAGCATCTGTGTCAATAGTAACTACAGAATGTGAAAGGCTGGTGGCAGAAGCGCTACTTATATTATTCAGCAAGAAATGTATCCTACCCGAAGCATTGCCACCTTGTCCGTGATTATCGGTTCTTTCAAAAACAATTGCTGACTTTTTATATGCGTCATTATTATATGTTGTCTCAGAATAACCAAAATGAATTCCAGCAAAATCTCCAGTACCGATTGGCCCTCCAAATGACGCTACAATTTTACTACCGTTTACGTCTAGCTTTTTCTGTGGGGTCGTAGTACCAATACCTACGTTATTAGAATCTCCTCTAAGCGTTATTCCGGTACCCTGTCTTGTACTAAGTGCAATACCATAGTACCCGACCATACCAAATGCACTCTCTCCGCCAAATGTAGCGGCTGAGAATTTTAAGTATCCGTGAACAGCATAATTTTGGTCTAAGTTAATTTGGTTACCACTATCTACAGTTATTGACCCAGTAGTTCTAAGTGAACCACCAACGTCTAGTTTGTAAGAAGGGCTAGTAGTACCGATACCTACATTTCCAGTGCTACCCGCAATGCGAACGCTTTGAAAGAAACTTGTTCCATTGTGACTCCAGAAATCTATTCCTTGGGCAGAGCCACCAGCGCCCGATGCAATACCAAGACCCACACCACTTTGATGGAATATCCCATAGTCAACTGTTGGGATTGAGCCTGCTATTCCAATTTTTATAGAGTCACCGTGAAATGATGGCGCTCTAAAAGATGTTGGTGCATAAACATATCCTGACTCACCGTAGTAAATCTGCAATGCTTGATAGTTTCCAGCACCAGCGTTTGTATGTGTGTTAAATGTATAAGCTAATCCATTTGTTCCCTGTACTGATGACCAAGCACGAGAGAAGAATGTCATAGTGGTGTAGTCGTTCGTCTGGTAGTGCGAACCATAGTTTGTTATTCCATCCGGAACATTGTATCCACCACCAAGGCCTAGTTGAAGTGATGTGCTAGCACCTCTAGCAGTAACCGTAGCTAATGTGTCAGACTCCCCAGTAATAAAGCCGTAGTTCTCTACATCCTGAATAGATGCCATCTGAGCAAGGTCAACACTATTACCATTGCTGATAGTAAGAGTTTTTTCTCCTTGACTCCAGTCAAGTGTTTGTGAGTCTGTCTCTGAGGTGAGATAGCCTTGAGCTTGAACCCAAGATTCAGTAGCAATGTTATTACTATTATGCTTTAACTTACTGCTAGAAAGGAATGCAATACCATCGTCAGCATCATTCTCTGATGAAATAACAAGCACAGAGCCAGCGTGACCCCCAGTATTTGTGGTGTGCTGAATGTAGGCTCTATCGCTAAAATCAGTAGTTCCTTCTTTATCAAAACCAGTAAAGTCAATAGTTCTTGCCTGATTGCTAGTAGTAGCTGTTCCAGTCAAGAAAATATTTCCGTGGATATATGTATTGTCGTAAGATGTAATTCCGCCATTTACATAAAGGTGACCAAGGGCGTTAGTATTTGCTGCAAGCGTATTGTCTACCTCCTCAATCTTGAATCCAGAAAACTCAGCAGTGCCATCGTGGCCTTCATATAGATAGTTAAGAAGAACACCAACTTGAGCATAACGTGTATCGGAAGCCCAAGTATACTGCGCACCGCTTCCCGAAGGGCCAATGTTCATTGTGTACTCGGTCCATTCTGTTGGTGGCACACCAGACCAAAAGTAAGGATTACCCCAGCCTCCGTTGTTATTTTGTACTAAGTCGTAGTTGGCTTGAGTAAGTGAAGCATAACAATAAGGATTTCCTTCTACTGACCTAAACCAAACAGAAATCCTATATGTTTTAGTAATATCTACAGGAGTCCAACCTCTTTGTCTAACACCTTGCCAAGCACCATTGTTTCTAATTGCAGTACTACCAATAGGAGCATCACTTAGTCCAGTTATATAATCAAGACCGGGCCAAGTGTTACCACCATCAGCGTGATGCCAGTTTCTTGTTAGATACTTACCATCAGCAGTCCAAGAACCAAAAATTGTAGCACCATAACCATCATTTATGCTTGAAGTATTTGCACGGAGGAATGACGTATATGTTGTGCCGTCTACGTGAAGCTTGTGTAATGGATTGGTAGTCCCAACACCTAAATTACCGTTAGAAGCCCATACACCTTTATAGAAACCGTTACCTTCAATATAATGAGCACCACTAGCTCTAAAATAAGCATTAGGTGTACTATCGTATGCTATGTAGTTACTTGTATTAACAAAGTATAAAGTGCTATTTGAACCATTATCAATAAACGCAGTTCCAGCAACGTGAAGCTTTTGAGATGGACTAGTAGTGCCAATGCCTACGTTGCCTCCTAATGGGTTGATTGATATTGGGTATGTAGCAAGAGTAGCATTGAAGTACGATGATTGCATATAGACAGTCGAGTTTGTCAACTGTCCTATAAACAAAGAGTCACCTCCCCCACCAAGTAGATTTATTTGCGACTGAGGACGCAAATCCGTTGCCGTTAATGAAGCAGCACGAACGTCAGTTGCTACTGTAAATGGACTACTTGGACTAGTAGTACCAATACCTACGTTGCCGTTTCGTAATATATCTAAATATCCATTGTTAAAACTCTCGTTCCATAATCTAAATAAATACGTGCTATCCGAACCAATGTATGTTACGTTCCCACTTCCAGAACGTGAAAAACCAAATTGTGCGGACGCACCTTGTCCTTCAAATACCGGGTAATTGTTTACATTTTTTATCGGGCTATTTATTGCATTTGCAAGTATTGTGTCACCGGTTGATGTTAAAGAACCAACCACGTGTAATTTATAATCCGGTGTTGTAGTACCAATACCTACGTTACCGGATGCATTAAGTGTAAAAGTTTCAGCACCTACAGAATATTGATACCATCTGAATGAACCGTCCAGCTGATGGTTTAAGTGAATGCCCTTTGCGGGGTCATTATTAGTTATTAAAGCTATAGTAGCAAGACTTCCAGAACTTGTAAGCCCAAGAGTTGCACGGCTACCTGCTATTTTAAGTATGGGACTTCCAAAAGCATAATCAGAAAAGTCCGTAGTACCAATGCCTACGTTGCCGCCTCCAGTAAATAGCACATTCCCACTACTATTGGCATTAAGGTATAAATCAGCTGCACCATTAGAAGAATTAAAAGCTGCTACCTGATTAGAAGAAAGTCTTAAATAGCTATCATCTCCGGTATATGTAATTCTGGCTCCCCAACCAATACCACTTCTAATATGAAGAAAGTCTGAAGGACTTTGAGTATTAATGCCTACGTTGCCTCCGCTAGTGATGCGAACTTTTTCAGCGCCATCGGCTTCAAATGCGATACCATCATTACCATATAACTTCAGCGTAGAAGAATCCCTGTAAATCTGAGCATTAGAGTCATAGAACCATAATCTTGTGGCTGATTCTAATACAAACCTATTACTTTGACCGTAAGCACTACCATTTACATACCCATTTACAAAAAGTGAATTACCTGTATTTCCTCCATCTACGTGAAGTTTATAACTTGGACTAGTAGTACCAATACCAAAATTTCCTGAGTTTAGATATGAATCAGCGCCATTGTATCCAACTCTAAAGTAAACGGCTCCAGCATCATTAGTTGCCTCGTTTGTTGTGAACTCCCAACCCCAGCCTCTTGCGTGGTCACTAGTTGTGATTCTATTACTTAGATATCCAGTTTGCGCTGCATTAAATACAGTGAATCCAGATATCTGTGAACTACCAGCAATCAGCCTTAGGTATCCGTTATTCTGAATGGTTGCTTCACCATTGATTACAATGTTTCCATTCGTAGTAGCACCTCTAGCGGTAACCGTAGCCAATGTATCTGACTCAGCAGTAATGAAACCAGCGTCCTCAATGTCAGAGACGGAAGCCATTTGGCTTAGGTCTACCGTATTGCCGTTGCTAATGGTAAGCAGTTTCTCTGCTTGATTCCACTCAAGTTCTTGTGAGTCTGTCTCTGAGGTTAGGTATCCTTGAGCTGCTACCCATACTCTAGTTGCAAGTACATCACCATTCCAGGTTGCGTTTCCAGAAGTTGAAAGACGAACTTCTTTTCCAGAGTCTCCTTGTACTTGAAGAACTGAATCGTTTGTGTGAATACCGCCTATAATAGTACCGCTACGATATGCAGCTAATGCCCATACACCCTCAGCAGCGTTTACTGAAAATCTTTCATTGCTTGCTGGTATTATACCAATACCAAAGTTTCCACCTGCTGTAAATCTTGCTACCTCAGTATTATTTGTAGTAAATCCAAAAAAGTGGTTTGTTTGTGTTCCAATATAACCGCCTGTACCATCAGAATAAAAGTGGGATTTAACACTTGCTCCATTATTTGCTGTGTAAACTATTCCACCGCCTCCAGTTGACTTTCCTTGAACTTCAAGGGTAGTCCAAGCTGCACCAACTGCTTGAGGACTATCAGTACCAATGCCTACGTTGCCGTCTTTCCAAAATGTAGAATAATGTGTGCCATCGTATAGACGTAAATAGTTTCCATTTGATGTAGAGAGCTTCTGAAAAAAAGCATAAGTACCGGAATCAGGCTGAAGAATAAGCAGTGGGTCTGCTCCTCCAGCTCTTATATTTCCATATACATCTAGTTTATATGTTGGATTAGTAGTACCAATACCTACGTTACCTGTTCCTCCTTGTGCAGCAATATGCATATAAACGCTTCCATTGCTGCGACCAAACTGAATATTTGGAACAGCCCCACCAATGTTACCATCATAGTCACCGCCAATAAGGAAATTATTATAGGTTGGGTATCTGAATGCCATATATCCAGACTGACCAGAAACAAAGTCATTGTTAAACTCTACACGTCCACCAAATTCAATTGGGTTTCCGTTGTTGTCTACTTTGTTTGATGGTCTTTTAACTCTAATGTTAGAGTCTGTAGAGTTTCCTCTTGTTACAACAGTATCTAACGTATCAGACTCGGCAGTCAAGTAACTACCCTGCGCTTGGAATGGTAAAGCAGAAAGGTCTACTGATTCGTTGTACGCATTCCCTTCACCACTAAATACAAGGCTTGTGTCTACAACCCTTACATCTGAGATATAGTTGTTCTCGTATGATGTTAGATATCCTGCTGATGCGTGGTTACCCCATCCGTAGGCTGTGTCCCAGTTGGAAGAACTTCCAGTGGTTGTTGATATAGTACCGCCAACGCTAAGGCTTCCGCTAAATCCACCATTTTGAGTATATACACCCTCTCCCCCGACCGAAACAATTTCAATAGGGATGTCTTCTGCTTCGGATGATGATGCTAAAAGTTCTGAACCTGCAGATACTCTAAATACTTCAGACAGTGCCGTATACCCAAGAAGCTCTTGATAATAACAGGCTATTTGGTGTTCAGTTGATGAAAGGTCAGCAAACAGAGCCTCAATATAATAGTCCTCATTACCTCCATCTGGGACTTGAATTATACGAACAGCGGTTATGTAGTTTGCTTGTCCGTATTTTTCTACTTTGATACTAGCATCGCTAGACCAGTTTTTATATGCGTCAATTACAAATGTGTGTGGACTATTGCTCCCTCCGGTATACGATATAGCAATTCTAGCACCTCCACGGGCTATTTTCGCAAGCCTATACCAGCCTCCAGACGGAGGAACTGTTCTACTGACATTTTCGTAACTAACAAATCTATTGTCGGACTCGGTCTCAGTATAATATCTATCATCGTGGTCGTGAGATGGAAGAGATGTAAGGTACCCTTGCTGACCCACCCAAGTCTCCGTAGCGTAGCCCGTAAGGTCTGTAGTGACCGTCTGCCAAGTGCCATCAGCACGCAAGAACTTTCCAGTATCATCAAAACCCGAAGCAGGAACAAAACCGTTAGAGCCGGGAATAATAACCTCATCGCCACCAACGACCTCAGAAGTCGCCTGAGTGAATACATTGTGCGTGTGGGAAGTAAGAGAATAGAGACCTGCGTGGTTACCCCACCCGTAAGCCGTGTCCCAGTTGCTTGAGTTGTTAATAGTGGTATACCAAGACGAACCCGTATAAATAGGGTCAGACTCCGTATAAGAGGTTAAGAAGTTCGGAGACCAGTTAACCCAAGCACTTCCGTTCCAAGACAGCAACTGACCTACAGCCGTTGTGCCGATTGTTACATCACCAAGAGCGCCAATAGACGATGCGCTATTTAAAAACGATGGGGTCTTGTTATACCACACATTAACACCGGGGTCTCCACCAATGGGCTGACCATAAGCTAAAATCTGGTCTGCGGTTGGATTTGTGATAACGACATCACTTAGTGCGTCAAGGCTGCCAATGGTGGCCGTGTCTAAGTAGTCAGTACCCGCAACGGCTTTTACAATCTTTCCGTCTGCGTCTACCTTCAGGATTCCAGAAGATAGCGTGCTTAATGTAATATCGCTAAAAAACTTTTGTGACATGGCCCTATTCTATTTGTCAAAAATACGAAAAAGAAAGGGGGCGTGACATAAGCCAGCCCCCTCCTCAGTTAGTTAAAATTCACTCCATCAGGGTGATTGAGTCAAGCCCTCATAAACGAGTGAGTCACCATTCAGCTTAGCAGCAGAAAGGATAGCAATGTAATCACCTTCGGTTACGGAGTTCGCAAACGAAATGGTCACAGTTGAAGTGCTGGGGCGAGAAGTGTCAACGAATACGGTCTCAAAATTCGTTGAGTCCACGACCTGAACCATAATTCTCTGCGTGTTGTAGTCGTGAGTGATGGTATAAGCATTACCAGTCTTGGAAACAGAATCCTGTGATGAATCAAGTGTGAACCACTTAGGAGCGCCAAGAAGGTCGGCAATGGTGTTTACGTTGGCTTTTTTAACGATGCCAGTCTCTCCCGATGCATTTTCATACATATAGAAGAAGTCTGTACCATCGGGGGTCATTGTGTCAACCGTACCGATGTGGAGCTTCTGGTCTACAGTAGAGAAGTAGTCGTTTGTTTCATTCCAGATGAACGATACATTGGTATCTGTTCCACGCTCAACTTCAAAACCTGCGTTCTGCGTAGCTGCTTCAGTCTCGTCAGAGTTCAACTTGATGATTGAATCACCGATGTTAACCTCATTGGAGTTTACGCTAGTTGTAGTGCCATTAACGGTAAGATTACCTGAGATAACAACCTCAGCACCTCCGAAGGTAATGGTCTCATCATCATTTAAATCTACCGTGCGAGTGATGTTTGGTTGCTCAAGCTGGTCAGCGCCCCACATCAACAACTTATACTGAGTCAAGTTGCCAGCATTCTTCAACTGTACATCATTGGCATTTACCGTGATACCCGTACCGGCACCAACAGCAAACGTGCGAGATGCGTCAATAGCACCACCACCGGTCAAACCGGCACCTGCCGTAAGGTCAATGGTATCGTGCGCTACGTTTCTTGTGTGAAGTAAGTCAAGCTGTACGTCATCGCTGTTTACAACAATACCAGTTCCAGCACCAACCGTGAGGGTTACCGAACCCCCAGAGCCACCGCCAGTAAGACCAGCGCCAGCAATAACCTCCTGAATGTCACCCTTGGTATCAACCCAATCGGTGCCATTATAGAAGTACATTGTGTTGTCAGTCGTATTGTAGTAAATCTGACCAGCAACAGGAGACGATGGAGCGCCTGCTAAGTTGTGTACCCTAGCATTCTGGAGTTCCAGTTTGCCAAGGTTAATAGAAGATAGATAATTAATAGCCATATCTCATTAGTTAAAGTATGCCTTGCCACTAAAGGCCCCGACAAAGGTTAATCGCACAGCGTTTGATGATAAATATTCAACCTCTCCAATTACCACAGTATCCGCTGAATCAACAACAGTAACTGATGGCTTTTTATTGAGGCTATGTGTAACTTCCCAAACTGATTCAGGAGTAGATTGAGTATATACAAAATGAGAATCACCTTTACCGGAAACAATTCCAGCAACAGACACAGATGACGTTGGTTGAGAAACAACAGAAATGCCGCTCGCTACTTGATTACTAACATCAAGATTTACCTGTTCGCCATTTACGATAGAGATGTTTGTCATGTCGCTACGTCCTCGTTGATTTTGAATATTCCATAAACCCAAGTACGAACAACATTTCCAACCTTACTCTGGAGGTCATATACATATAGACCCGCCGGTTTTGTTTCCATCACGTCATATTGACAGGTGATTGTGACAACATTTGCGGGGTCTACATCAAACGTAAAATCACTTGTAGCAATAATATCTGCCGCTGATGTGTCGGTCTCTTTTACCGCCATACGAAATGCATGGTTATCTACAGGCATATCGTCTCCATTGACATCTGTAAATGTCAAAGAAATAGTAAATGTGTCACCCTTTCTACAGGTGATATCTACTCGCTTTGCAATATCTAAGTTTACGCTAACTGCCATGCTACAAAGATACTTTTATTTAGGAGGCTAAAATTTGACTAATCATGTCTGACTCTCCTTGAAGTTCACCACGACTTCCTTGACGCTGAGAAATAAGTTTAGACTGTTCAACAGCTTGCTTCTTTAATCTTTCGTCTTTTCTATCTTCTTTTAATCCCTCCAATTCCTGCTTATTTCCGGATTGAATTTGCTGCTCGGTTATTCCATATTTACCCTTGAGGTCTTCTAGTTGCATCTTTAACTGATACTCCAACTGTAATAATTGAGCTTGAGATTGAGCCTCCAATTGAATCTTTTGAGCCTCCAATTGAGCTTGCAACTGGCTTTCTTGCATTTTAGCTTGAGACGTTGCTTGAGCCACTTGTGCATTTGCTTGAGCTTGCATTTGTGAATTAGCTTGAGCCATCTCTTGCTGTTGTTTAATACGCTTTTTGCGTCTAACAACCAACAACTGCTCAGCTTGATTAACATCTTTCAGTCTACGGATAGCAATAGCATCTTCTAAGTCGATTTCTTTTTGCAACAAGGATTGTTGAATATTTGCTTCCAAGTATGCTTTATCTACATCTTCCATTTCGGTAACAACCTGTACTCCAAAGTTATACATTGGCAACTCGGAGAAAGAAGAGATAATACCCATATTAGTGCTACCAATTGCCTTTTCATATGTGCGATATAATACGCTTTCTATTGGTAAAATCTGTAAGCACCTAACAATATCTTCACATACTTTCTTGAAAAGAACCATAGAAGCATTAGTGATATCGTAAACAGCATTGTTTGACGCTTCAATAGCCTGCTGTCTTACTCCAACTAATTGCTCGCCCTTAGGTGTTGAACCATCAACTACTTCGTTAAGACCTGTAGCATCTCGAATCATTCTAAGATAATGATTGTATAAGGAAATCAATTCATTAATGTTCCTGATACCATTCTCCAATGAACGAACGGGAGGATTTTGAAAACCACCTTCTGGATTTTTAGAACGGTAGTAGAACACACCAGTCTGTTCGTATATATCTTGGATATCAAGTGGGTTAAGTTCTCCGCCGCGACCAAGTTGCACATTCTCAAGTCCTTCGATATCAATAAGTAGGCCGTCAGGTTTCGCCTTTGCAATAGCTTGTTGAATCTTTAGGTGTGTCAATTGTAGTTGGTCAGCAAAACTAATTACGCTAGATACCATAGATTTAGGCATCATTCTACGCATGTTTGTTGCTACAACAGAATAAGAAAGACGGGCTCTTGTAAGGTCGTGCACATTCTTAGGAATGTTCTTTTTAAGACCATAATCGAAGATGTATTCAGTCCCGATAATATACTTACCACCATAAACGGTAGTCGTGTCCATTTTATATGGCTTTCTATCGTAAACACTATCTCTAGAAGGCTCGTATTTAAATCCTTTATGGTAGAATCCTACGTTTCCGAATCTAGACTCCTTCTCTTCAAAATAAATACAATCAACGGATAAGAATTCAAAATCTAGAATTTCAATAACATATTCATCATACCCAAACATCGAACGTTGTAAGTTCTTATCGTAATAAGATTGAGTAATCTTATTGGGATTATTGTTGAACTTGTACTGAACCATCTTAGCCATCTTCTCGTACTCCTCCTCTGAGAATTGGTCTCCAGCTACTCTTTTGAGGTCCATGATTGTCATTCGCTTAACATGACCACCATAAATAAGGTCGGAAAAGTTTGGGTCCTCTGTATAGCTATGAATAAAATATGATGGGTCTACATATTCCTCAGTGATTCCATAGTTTGGGTCATTGTCTCTCTTTACGACAGCCATTCCCAAAGCAACTAAATCATCTACATTTCTTCTGTAAATCTTATCTCCGAAGTCATTCCAAGAGAGAGTTAATTCGGTAGCAAGCTGAGTGGCAATCTCGCTTGAGATTTTAATATTTGTATCTAAGAATATTTCAGCTTCCTCTGCACTGTCCGGTAACGCATTTACATCAAAACCAGTTGAAATTCCGAGCTGTTCAATCTGAGACAGTAATGGCTTTAAATCAACTCCAGCCTTTACTTCAGCTTTTTTCTTTTCCTTTTCAGATATAGACAAGGGGTCTACGGCTTCAATATTTGGATATGGACGCTTAGATAGAATCTTGTTTACTACAATCTTAACGAACTTGGGTACAATAGGAACCGGAGACCAGTCAATATTTAATAACGACCCATCGCCGTTGTTAGGGTCGAGAGAGTTTAGGATTTGCTTATAGATAGAAGTGTCTTGCGTACCATTAGCATAATCTCTGTTGCGTTCAAACTCCTTTAACCGCTTTCGGAATAAGCTTCCTTCATCGTCTGCGCTGCCCCATTGCGTTTCAATAGCCTTTGCGTACTTTAAGCCGTAAGCCTTAGTTTGCTTGACGTCCCATGTAGCCAACGGGTCCGGGAAGTTACCAGAGGGTTTTAATTCTTTACCCTGATTCATAAACGCTTAGTTTAAATAATAGCACGCTTGCAACTGCAAATATAACTATAATAAAAACTTAGATATTATGGCGGTAGCGTCTGAAGAATACTTTGTCTGAGAAGTCTGCTTGCTTTCGGGTCTGCATAACTGTTTGAGCCCCAAGAAGAGCTAAACCGGAGCTAATTGTTAAGTCAAACTTTGTACGGTCATCTATCTTATATCCAATCCAATCCTCAAGAGTTCTATCAAAATACATTCTGCCATACTCACCAGTATCAGCGTTAAATCCTATGTGTTCATGTATATGAGATTCAATTGCTTGAGCGTGAGCCTGAATGAATTCCTGAGAGTTTGATGGAACACCTTTAGTTCTGACATTACCCTTTTGATTTGGCGGTGTTAAATGCTGGGGTCTATCCATAATGTAATTATCGTAACCTCTTGATTCAAAGTATCTTACAATTCCATACTTGTTGTTTTCCACAAGTAATGGATATCCGTAATATACTGAGGCCATCAAGATATCTTCGTAGAATACACGGGCAAGCGGTGGTCGCTCTGCGTATTCAGCAATAAACATATTAGATGGATAGTTCATATTGAACTTATTAAATAAATGACACGCTCCCTTCGAGCCGCGACCATCCATTGTAGAATCAATATCGTAAGAGTCAACTCCACCTACCCCTACGTGCTTATTTGCCGGGCTACGTTTCCCCTGCTCTATAACGTATTTATTTGATTCTTCGAACGGCATTAGCCACGATATATACCATTTACCGTTTTCATCTGGAGCGAACATAACTTTTGTGTCTTGTTGTCCATTCGCCCAAATGAAGTTTCCACGTACAACAGGGCTGGGATATAACGTTGAATTGTGCTCCTTTTGTTCGTAAACCTTAGAGATGTTAAAGTGTGACGTTTTAGTTGAGTCACGGAACGCCTCCTCTTCTGTCCATGGAAACTGACGAATGACCTCGTTCAGTTCATATGGGTCTCCCATCAAAGCCTTTCTTTCGTTTGATAAATATGTTTTAGCTCCAATCTTAGTGAAGTCGCCCTCCATTGTCATTACAGCGGTCTTCGGATTTTCTACGATTGGGTTACCATATAAATCAAAAAAACCCTCAAGGGCTTCATATGCTGGTATAAAGATTCTATATAAACCACTCTTAGTCCTTCCGTTTTCGTTTCTTTTTGTTGGGTCTGAATCGTTATATAACTTCCTGAAGTTTGCTCCACCCTTGTCAAGCGGGTTAACCGTAGAACCAACAATTGCTTTTCCTACAATCTTCTTACCTACTAAAAGACATGTTCTGTGAATACGCCACAACTCATTTACATCAATTGGATTTTCATACTTTCCTGCTTCATCCAAGAATAAAATATGCAGTTTTTCACCGTCATAGGCGTTGTTTACTGTGTTTTTCCAATTGATTACCGTATCTAATGCTTCCCCTTTGCTAGATATCTTGTTAGACTTAGTGATACGCTTTGATGGTTCACGGAAAGCTAACTCCATACGGGGATTTGTTGTACCGTCTTGGATTGGCTTAAAAAAGAATGGATAGCTGCGGAACATGGGGAAAATCTTCTTCATGAATACGTTTTCCTGAGCATCCTTACCGGTCTTAGATATTACGCCTAATAACTTGTCTGATACCTGAGTTCCTTCGTCAGATAATATAGATGCGGACATATTTGTATATCCTGAACGTCTACACTTAACGTAAACTTGACCTACACTCCTAGGGTCCGCCTCACACGCCGCAAAGTGAATGAACAGCCTACGCTGAAATTCAAGATAACTAGCATAACCGATATCCATCTTGCTCCACTGGAGTAGCATATAGTGGTGACCAGTTATATATGTTGGCACTCCGTTATTATAGAACCATAGACCTTCACGCCTGCATTTGAATTGTAATTCAATATATTTTGTGTGTTTTTCTCTGAACTCCTTAGGCATCTCTGACCACTCATCCATAGAGCGCATCCTATCTATCTCCTTAGGAACTAGTTCGCGTTGCCAGCGTTGCTCTTCGATAGGTTTGTCGTAGAATAATATCTCCTCTTTTGGTGGTTGAACCGGAAGCTGTATAAAGAGTCCAGATATCTCTATTATATCTCCCTCGGTGTTGTTGGGGCAGATATTGATAACAGAATCATCGTATCCCTTAATGTCTTTTAATCCAGCCATTACTTAGAGAATCTTTCAGCGAATCCACCAGAAAAGTCTGATTGGTCGTCAATTGACTTACTGTCTTCCAAATCCTTAATCATTTGCTCAAGACGTTGTCTTTCCTGTAATAACTCACGAGCATCAATAACGGCTTGCTTGATTGACTGCAATTCCGCTTTGCGCTGAGAACCGGTTAGGTCAATATCTACCGGCTTTTTTATTTCTTCAATGATATTATCTATTGCCGACTCTGTAGACGTTAATAATCTACGAGCTGCATCAATTGTAGTAAATTTACCTTTTCTCGACATAAACAAGGTCTCTTAAAAGCATACGGTACATAGTCTCACCCTCTACTTCTACCTCATAATCGGAGTTTTTAGAGAATCCTACTACGTCACCTATCTGAAGACCGAGTTCCTTAGTGCCTTCAGATTCAAAAGCAAGAATGCCTTTGGTGTCGCTTTTCTTTTCTAATTCAACTATAATTAAACTTGAGGTTTGTTTAGGCTCTTCTTTTTCTATTTTTCGTAGGAATACCCACTCACCTAATGGACAAACTTGTCCATCTGAACTTTTATACGCTAAAGCGTGGTTTGCGTATTCACCTTTAGGGTCATACATTACAATATACTTGTCATCACCAAGCTGCAATGACGTATTCATAATAACATGATGGTGAAAGTACAGCGTATCTCCAACCTTAGCTCCAGTCTCTTGTCTAGCTGGAACACCTACTATCTCTCCAGAAGTGTGTCTATTGCCGAATTCATCAAACTTAGAAGCTAAGTATAACTCCTTTCCGGCAATCTTAATTGTATCCTTCGTTTTATTCGGCAGGTATACAATAAAATGATTTAAAGGTTTCATTCAAAATTGCAGTCATATTCAATTGTAACAGGCATATCCTCAATGCGCTTCCACAACATGGTAGACTCCTCATTCTGGATGTAAATATTGTAGCTCTTAACACCGTGCTTTGTTAAAGCGCGCTCATCAAACTCAATAGCTGATACTTCTGACTGACCAGCTCTCATTCCTACAAAATAGGCGAGGGCGTCTTTCGGGTTCTGACCGATAATGATTTTTCTAATAATGTTCATTTTAATTGATATTTGAGCCTCTATCCATCAGATTAATCCAGTAATTGATGTTGTTTGACTTATTAATCTCTTTGCTTATTGAAGTATAAAGATGTTCTGAAATTTCGTCCAACTCATCTATGTCATCTAAATCCGTTGAAAAAGAAAGTTCTAAGGCTGTGTTTTTTTCATCTATTTCAACAAACCTTCCAGCACATAGCATGTAGAAGACCTCACCTTCTGGGTCATTCTCTACTATATACTGTCTAATCTCATCGAACTTTTCTTTGAGACCTAAGTAAAATTCTCTTCTATCTTCGTCCATTGTGTATTCAATTTACACAAAGATACGAATTAGTGCTTTGAGCGATTTCTCTTTGCGGACATCATCTTTTTCTCAGCATGGTCATAGTCTAGACCGTCGCCATTACCGTATGTTCCAGCTTGACGATTAATACGTTTAAGCTCAACGCGATACGCTTTCTGCTCTTTAGAGCGGTTGTATTTACGTTGATACTCACGACGCTTTTCCGCTGCTTCAGGATGCTCCTCGTAGTACTGCGCTGTTCTTCCTTTTTTAGCTTTCACGTTTAATCTTCTTTTCTTGTTCTAGCATCTGCTTAGTAGGTTTCTTCCCGCTACCCTTTCTAGCTCTAATGTTATCCCAAAGACCCATCTCTGAGTATGTGCCATCAGCACGCTTAATCATTTTCTTCTTGGCTTTTACTACGCCTCCTTTTTTAAAATTGGATTCACCAACAGCATAAGCCTCTGGCGCCCAGTTCAAAGCTGAAACAACATATTTGCCCGCATTTTGGAGAAGTGATGGTGATTTTTTTGCTAATTTAAAAACTGGTTTTGCAGCCGAACTTGTACCAACAAACATCAATTCCGGATAGGCAGGTTCAATGCCCCCACTAGCTCTCTTCTTCCATCGTTCATGCGCCATTCTCTTGGCGTTCTCTTGTGCTGCTCTCATCTGTTCAGGTGAAGACATATACTCAAGAAGCCCTTTAGGTGGGTCTACGTCTTTCTTCTTAGCCTTCATTACTCAACCTCTTTAACAGTTCAAGATTAGCCTTCTGCATATTGGCCCACTTAACTCCATTGCTGAAGCTAGGGCGCTTATTCTGCCGTTTGTGTGATTGTGCCATCTTCTAGGTTGTTTATATATCGGACTAGGTCCTTAATGGAGTAATAGAACACCACATTGGTTGCATCCCCGTTGAAGTAATCATTGGAGTGCTCACGCTTGAACGCCGCCCACATCTCCTTATACGGATTGTAGTGGAATAGGAAATCTTGAAAGTGTTCTGGCCTACCCATTAATCCTCTTCTTCATAAGAAGCGCAAATCTCGTAAGACATAGGCTTAGTGCCAGCTGTAGCCTTCTTAATCATAGCAACAGCTTCCTCTAGACTAGCGCCTTTAACCTCTACTTCAGAAACCTTTTTTACTGCTTTCATAATATTTTTTAAAAAAGTACTTGACAAAGGGATACCTAATGTTGTATACTTGTTACAGAAACAAAATTAAATAAAAATGAAAAGCATCTTTATCGCAACCATCTTAGCCCTCACCCTTAGCGCAACAGCTCAAGAGGTTCCTAGCATCCCTTATCAAGGAACGGTAGAGGCTCTCTGCTACAACGGAGTATCTTTCACAGCTGTTGGTTTCTATGGAAACGAAGAGAGCTACGAAGAGGCTATTGATTACGCACTCACCGGCAAAATCGTCAACTCTGAGAAGTACAATGACTATGTCTACTCTTATATCGAGCTAGAAAACGACGTAATAGCGGTATGGTTCCTGCACAATGACGACAGAAACCTTACACACCTATTCTTCTACAATGAATCAGAACTCGAAGGAGTAGATTGATTAGTAGCCAAACCCGGGCGCTTTTCTCGTCCCAACAGAATACTCACCCCCAGATTCCATTCTGAACTGTTTCGCTCTTTGGAGTAGTTCGTTTGCGAGTTTGGGGTTTGATTTTTTAACGCCCTCCCACATTGTCTTGACGTCTTCACCAGTTCCTTTACGACCGGAAACGTTACGCTCATTGAGTGCTTGAGCTAAGAAAGGCTGGCCTTCACCCATATAGTAGTCTTCAGCCTTAGCGTACTTAGGTTTGGGTGGGTCTACCATCTTTCCGCCATCCTTGAACTTATTTTTAAGTTTCATGAACCGCTCTTCATACTTAGTGCGCTGAGCCTCGCCACCCACTGGAGATGTAATCTCATTCTTCTTCTTGCGCATCATCTCTTTGAATGCCTTCATTTCCTCTGGGGTTTGAGGCATTGTAGAGTATTTCTTATTGGGGTCCTTATTAGCTTTCATAATTTAGATATTTGGTCTTACCATCCACACGGATAGCTTTTAAGATTTGTTTTCTGTTTGCTCCTTTACGGTATCCTACGTGGACCCAATCAGGGTTCTCTTTGCTCCCGAATTCCCAGATTAGCTGGTCAAATTCAAGGTTATCCTTAATATAATCGAATACTTGACGGTTGCTTACACCATTACCACGATAGTCTTGGTCTAAATCTAAAGCTTTTCCCTTGCAGTGGTCAGAGCTAGCACTTCCTTTAATAGCTTTATTAAGCGCTTCACCTCTATATCCGGAAGAAATATACAAAGGCACACCGAAATGCTCTCTCACCTTGTCGAATACCTCCGCACATACAACCTTTAGGTTCTCCAGATGCTCTTCTGTAGGCGTGTTGTCTAAACCTCTGCGCTTAGCCGTGTCAGAGGCCGTCAACTCACTTAGTGAAACGTATTTACTAACCTTCATATGCCTTATTCTAGCTCCGTCAGGATGCGTGTCAAAATAATCAAAGTACATACTATTACCTTTGCGCTACAAAGATAATTAAATTACAATATGGGAGATTCTCCACGCATGCCTTACACGAAGGAACAACGTAGTAAACGCAAGAAAGGCGCAAAACTAACGGAAATAGCGTACAACAAATACAAAAACTCAGAAAGGAACTACTTAAAGCTCCTGTATCACGTACTGCTTGATGCAGAATACAACCATAACATATCACAGAAACAGCTAATGATGCTTTTTTACTGCTATGACTTAGAATTCTTCACTCTATCATACGCACAGAAGAACTACAACATAACCTCTAAAAAGCACGACTTCTACAAACGAATCTTCCAGCCACTACATAAAGCCGGACTTATCTATAAATACTTCGAAGAACAGCAAGCTGGACTACCGAAAGAGATACAGAGCAACTATGAAGCACGATGGGCACTAACAAACAGAGCTAGGAACATAGTAACAGCATACTACAAGAAGATAGAAGGTAGAATGCCGATATTTATAGATAGAGACAGATTTGAAATAGTGCACGGGAAGGTGGAGTAACCACTTGATTTTATCAAAAAAAAGCACTAACTTTGCTAAGTGACAAAGAAACAATGTCCACATCTGGACACCACTCGTCTCTAAAACCATATCAAAGCAGCGGAAAAGCGGAGGCTCCCAAAGCCCTCCGCCACGAGGGAGCTGCGTCACATAAAGACGATTAAATCACCGTTACACAATCTGGGATAGCTATACTCAAAAACGATGTTATAGCTGTTCCGGGGTTATTATTGCTATACAGTCACTTACACAGCTTATACGCTTGAAAAATGTTAGGTGTTACTCGTATAGTGGGGATTCTACGTTATAAAATCCAATACGAAACACAAACCGAAATGGGATTGTAGACCCATGCCCCCCTCCGAAAATCGATTTGATTGGAAACTTTTTGGCTTTTTTGGAGCGGACTAGTTTCTCCTACTAGTTTGGTAGGATATCCTTCTTAAAGCGGATGTTGACCCGATGACCGAACTCGTTCCGAAAACGAGAAACAAGTAGAGGAGCAACAAACCCCCGGCATACCCGCCTTAGGTATCTTGGTTCCCCCTGATTACATTACCTCCCCAACTCTTGCCCCGGCTGAGAGCGATGATGCTCCGCCATTATTGTTACCCGCGCGCGAGGATTCTCAGGTTGTGGTAAATGAAATTTTTCTCTCTCATTATCAGCGAGTTACAAATTATTTTATACAAACACTTGACAAAGGGTATTTGAGTTTTATAACTTAGCAGAGCCAACCACCGGAAGACGTGCCACCGAGTACGTAGGTTGGGCTCCCGAGGCAACGAGACACGAAAGGAGCAAAGGTCTTTGAAATACGACTCTGAGGAAAGTAACTAAGGAGTGGCTGATGGTAACCGAGAGGAGTACCGAAGCAGAACGAGGTGTCGAGTGCTAGTGTGTCTAGCGAATGATGCCGGGAAGATGAGTGGCTCAGGTCACCGATGCTGAGGGAAAGGTAGGGGAAGCGGTTGCGAGTTAGAGTGAGTACTTAGAGTTTAAGCGGTTCGGACTAAGAGGCGGAATTGAAAAGTCTATTGGTAAGTTGACATAGCAGAGAGTAGGGCATAGATACACTATGGTACCTGATGGTAGTGAGTCAATGAGATAGAAAGAGTAGGTAAACGCCCGAGGTGGAAAAACTGACATAAAAGCGACAAAGGAGGTGGTGATGACACGTAAAGGGGTTCGTGACCCCTCACCTCCACTAGTTTAACTTAAATCCATCATCCTATGGTATTTATCCCTGCAAAAGAGTCGGACTACTTGAAATTGTCTTGTACGACTCGCAAGAGCGGTTCCCGTTCTTCTCGTGGTGCTGCTCACTTCGCTATCGAGCGTGGTTTATCAGTAGCCAAAAAGAAAGTTGCTGAAATCCTCCCACGTATTACTGAGGAGTATAGCAACACCCGTTTAGTTTATGTGTGTAAGTAATCTAATTAAATTATGAAAGAACTCATCGAATTGCTAGAAGAGAGAGGCTTGTGGAACTACGGAGATGCAAAGCCTTGCAAAATCTACATCAACCAAGCGTACCGAGAAGGTGTGGTAGTGGTTGGTGACAAGAACTCCTACCACGTAGCATACAAGATGCCTAACGGACGTATGTATGCAAAGAATGTAGATGAGGATACCGCATCTAGAATCTTGAACATCGAAATGAAACTATCAGTTAAGGAAGACGGCACAACATTATCAGCCTTCGGGTTCTAATTAATCTAAATCAATTTAAAAATGGAAACAACTATCAAGAAATTCAGAAAGGGTCAACGTGTAATCTACAACCCAACAAAAGGCTCAACATATGCTCCTAGCGGTTGGAGAGAGGGCATTCACGCAACTATCGTTGATTCAAAGAACTTATTAGTTCAGTTCGATGAGAACGTTTATGGACACACGGGTGATGATACAGGTGATGCTAAATTAAGAGTTCCTGAGGGAACGGGTTGGTATGTTAATGCAGAACAATTGACTATCATCCCGAAGGTCAAACAACCGAAGAAACAAGTCGACCCGTTGGCTGAGTTCTTCGATATCCTATCAGCCTTACCGGAAGATGAACTCAAAGACTTGCTAGGAGAGGCCAAAAGCCGTCAGCATAAAGTAGATGCTGAGAAGTACTACAAGTTTAAAGACGGCTTGACTTTAGATACTAGCGTGGCCAATGACAACCCACTCTATATCCGTTGCGGACTAGCATCTAGCCCTGAGATGAGGTTCCGAGAAATAGGAATAGGTAATCACGGGACACTAGTTATGGAAGACGGCACTCGTATAGCGATAGGTCACAGTGACTACTTAATCTTTGAAAAATAATCTCAATAACCCTTTTAGTTTAGTTTAATTTAAATCAGTTCAAAATGGAAATCAATGAATTCGGTCAATTAGTTGACACTCACAACTCTCTAGTTTCAGCACGTACAACGGCTCAGTTGCTAGATAATTTCGGCCTCAATTGGGTCGTAGAGAAACAACCACTACTCTTGCCCTCAGGTAGCAAGAGCGGTCTATTCGGTATCGTTCGCAAGGACACGGATACGTGCTTCACTTCGGCCTCTGAGCAGTATGAGGTGTTCCAAAACGATGAACTAGCAGACCTTGTTCAGGAGGTAGGCCACGTTATGGGTGTAGACGTCGCCAAGGGAGGTATGTTCAACGGAGGAGGCAAGGTGTTCTTGCAACTACCTTTTTCTGACAAGCAGATTGGTGGCGATACTATCAAGCGTTACGCTACTGCGCTGAACTCACACGACGGAACAACGGCTCTGAAGTGGGGTGCTACCAACGTGACTATCTCGTGTGCTAACACGTTCAATGCCGCGTCCAAATCAATGGAGAATAGCGTACGTCACTACAAGAATATGCGCCAAGCCGTTGAGGCTTCTCTACGTGCCGTCAAGGGTATCCAAGAGCAAGATGAGACGTTGTTTGAGCGGTTCTCTCGTATGGCTGACAAGAAGGCTACGCCTAGCGATGTTAAGCGTGTCATTCAGGCTGTGACAGGTGTAGATGTAGCGATGAGTGTTAAGGAGGCAGAGAACGCCTACTCTACACGTCTACGTAACCAAGCGCAAGACCTGACCACGTCTATCACTCGTGAGATGTCTTACAAGGGTGACAATTTATGGGGCTTGTTCTCAGGTGTGACTCACTACACGACTCACAAAGCCGGGCGTGTAAATAGCCGAGAGGTATCCAAGATGGCGGGTGCCTTGCAGAAGACTGACCAAAAGGTCTTCGACCTAGTTGATGCTCTAGTATAAGCATCGAAGGGGAATGGTTCAAGAGGGGGGTTCGACTCCCCCCTCCCCTACTAAACTTAAATGTAATTAAAATGAAAGACAATCTCATTAATATTAACTATTGGATGGATAAATTACTGAAGGCAAGTAATGATGCAGAACGAGAGAGTGCTACTGAGAACATTAAATATTTTCAGAATAGGCACAAGGAAGTATATGGTTCTATTCCCACTATATGGGAAATGAGTTACGGAGAAGAGTAAAGTTTAATTAAAATTAAAACGTTGTAGTTATGATGAGCAAAGAAGAAGCACTCTACAAAGTAGTAGCAGACCTGAAGCACCGACTTGCTATGGTCAAGGAAGATGCCGATGTAATTCGGAAGTTTATACACGAGCAAGGTCTTGAGTTTCATTTTGAACGCTCAAGCGAAACGGCAGATGAATGTTGGGCTAACCTGAACAACATTGAAATAGCTTGTGACTTGAACAACTATGAGTCCTTGAAGTGGACATCATATAATAAAGTTGAATCAATTAAATAAAATTGAATGGAGACATATCTTAAATTCTTGAATGACCCCAACCCTCCAACGCATTTGGCGGAGGATGAGTTATGGGAGTACTATGGTGGAGATTCCTATGGAGACATCTCTTACTATGCCTTCTTACTATGTAAGTGGGGCGAAGCATCTAATTGGACTACGGCTATGGTTCTAGCAGATAAGTGGTCTGATTGGGACAGGCACTTCAACGGCCTTACCGAAGAGATGAGCGGTTACAACTCATTGCTTTATTGGTTAGAAAATGTTAAACCTAATTGAATTTAAAATGAGAACAAACTTATCAATGGCTTTTGCTAAACTGCGTAAGCAAGGATACTTCGCTAAGCAGAACTTTATGTGCTGTCAATCCTGTGGGTGGGCAGAGTTGAGTGATGCCCAAGCCCAAAAAGCGGTGTTCTACAACAACCAAGACTATCGTGACTTCCGCAATGGTGGAGACATCTATCTCTCTTGGAGCGGAAATGGTTACGAGATTAAGTCAACACTTGAGTCCTTCGGGCTTCGTGTGGATTGGAATGGTGAGAGTTCTAAGCGAATTGTAATAGACGGAAGTTCATTAATATGATACTCTTTGAATACCACGAATCAGACGATGACGATGCATCTATCTACGGCTTGACCTTCGAAGAGGTAAACGATTGGATACAAGACCACAACGAGTACTACGAAACCAACTACCAAACTATTCAGGAGTTTAATGATGGTGAGACGTACCGGGAGTTTATTGTAAGTGAAATGGAAAACGCAAATCTAAATTAAATATGGCTTAACGAATGACTTGGTACACGTCAAGCAGTTTAACTGAATCGGAACTAGATAAATTTAATTGGAACAACTATGCAGATTACAACGCTGTCTACGAGACAACTGAAACTATTGGAGACCCTTAACGACGAACAACTCAGTGAATTGCTCACCGCATTTGTGGAGAGCCTGATGAGCCGTCGTTATGTCTTTACATTCGAGGGCACGGAGTTTTGGCTAGGCCAACGGACAGCCTTCTATGAGTATGTTCACACTCACCAAAAGGATTCTCTATGATTTACACCTTCGACAAAAACTCACTTGAGTTTAAAAAAGTCAGATACGTCAACGTAGCCAAACGTTACGTCTTGCCTTTGCTAATAATCATTCCGCTTTTATCGATATCGATAGTAAGCCAACACGAGTACGAAGACGTTGTCTATGTGCAGGTAGATAAGAAGACATTCAATGAGGAGAATTTAAAGCAGATGATTTATAATATGAATCTGAAGTTCCCTCACATAGCAATGGCTCAAGCCATTCTAGAATCAAATAACTTTAAGAGCAACATCTTCAATTCGAACAACAATCTGTTCGGTATGAAGGAGGCACGTGTTCGAGTTAATCTAGCAACCGGAACTAAACACGGACACGCCACATACGACACGTGGGAACATAGCGTCCTTGATTACGCATTCTGGGTAGCGTCATACGCTCGCAAATGCAGAACGGAACAAGAGTTCTACACGTTGCTATCTAAGTACGCTGAAGACCGAGACTACGAAACCAAACTAAAGCGTATAGTCAGTGCTAACAAATTAAAACGCAATTAAATTATGCAAAACAAACGAATAGCAGTAATTATTGATGCATCTAATCAAAGCGTAGTCAAGAAGATGATATCCGCTGACGATAGTTACGACTTCATCAGGAAGGAACTTGGAACTGAGTACGCAGAGAAACAGCCAATACTGACTAGTGGTATTGATTTGTGGTTCGATGAAGATGATATCTACAAGTTCAATAAAACAATCTTTGTGAAGTCAAACAAGAAGCCGTTCTTTATGTGTGGCGGGAAAGCTGTCCTGATGAAAGATGATGGCTTCGGGCCAATCGGTTTCAGCAGTATTAAAGAGATAAACTCTAAATTAAACTCAGTTAAACTTAAATTTGAATTCGATGACTAGACAAAACAAGAAGAGGGCAATAGCCATTTATGAGGCGATACATATCTTCTCTGCGCTGTTCCTTTGTATGGGTTTCTTTCGTGGTGACTACATTTCTTGTGTGTCTTCATTAATTTTTATTGCTGTAAATCAGGGACTTGCACAAAGACTTAAACTTTTTTGAGCCGTTCCTCTTGACATAGGCATCTTAATCATGTAACTTAGCCCCACACAATATGAATCTGAACTTCTCAGAAGAAACGGAAAGGAACACTATAGAGTACCTGTCCCATAGAGTAGAAGCCCTTGAGAAGGAGTTGAAACTCACCAAAGAAAGTCTTGCCGAACTACGAAAAATGTATGTGAAAGCAATCATTACAATGTAAATATTTTGTATATTTGACCATCTAATTAAATAAAAATGAACACTTACCAATTTAAGAAAACAAACATCAAGGGTAAAGATTATGTTGAAGTAAATCAACGTGTAATCGCCTTTAGAAAGCTGTCCGAGTATACTGGCTACTCACTAGAAACTGAACTTGTTTCAGTTGATTCAGAAACATGTATTGTAAAAGCAATAATTAAAAATCCTGAAGGAAACACTATAGCAACCGGTTATGCGCAAGAGGATAAAGCAAGTTCTAATATCAACCGAACTTCTTACGTAGAGAACTGCGAAACATCTGCTGTAGGTCGCGCACTTGGTTTCTTAGGTATTGGTATCGAAACATCAATCGCTACTGCTGATGAGGTTGCAATGGCCATAGCAAAACAAGATGCACAGCCCGCTCAAACAGCAAGTAAAGATGATGACATCTTCACTAAATGCATTAACCACATCAAAACATCGTCTAATAAGAAAGAAGCATATGACCAAGTAATTGCTAAGTATGGTTCTACATTTACGGATAACCAAAAATCCGCTTTATCTAAGTTCGTACGATGAAAAAACTACCTGCCTCATTCAAGCCAATTGTTGAAGCATCAGTAGAGTACTTCGGTGTAAACCCGATAACAAAGACACGCAGACATAGGGTAGTAACAGCTCGAATGATAATTACAAATTATCTAATGAGAAACGAAGGTGTATCAAACGCTGTAGTCTGTGATGTATTTGACATTCCGCACTCACTAGTAATCTATTATCTAAATAGACACGAAGACCTGATGGTATCTGATGATACATACAAGAATAGTTACTTAAACTTCAAACGCTTTTTGTTCAATCCTTAATTTAAATCAAATGCAAAACCAAAAGAAAGATGAAATGGTTGGGTATGTAGAAACCCCCCAAGTAAACCTTCGATTTTCTTTGACAGCTCAAGACCTTGAGACAATCAAACGTCACATGACTGAAAAAGGCCGTGCATTCCTGACCGTTCGTTCAGGCGTTGCTAAAGAGTCAAAGAAACCATACACTATTTTGAGTGTTTGGAATCCAGACCAACAGGCCGAAACCAAGGTTACTCCGTCATCTGAACTTGCGTTCTAAATGATGAGAGCCGTGGCGTACGCCATGTGCATGGAATGGGGAATGACTCCTTTACGGGATGAGTTCCCCATTTTTTTCGCCTCAAAGGGGGATAGAGAGTTATCTTTTCTATTACTTGAGTCGGAAGCAGATGGTAAGTACATAAAGTTCTATCCAACCCCGAAGTCTGTAGAAGAAATAGATGGTGTGATGATGTACATTAATGGAAAACCCGGCGACAACCTTATAGTGTTCAAACCAAAACCATTAATTGAATCGCTCACATCCGGAAGACTGCTCGGAGAGGATGTCGTTGATAAAATCGTATACAAAAATAGAATTGACTTAGAATAATGGATGGATATATTTCTCCTTATGGATGGCTTGCTATTTCTGCATTAGTTTTTTGCATAGGAGTAGCTATTGGTTTTATATTAGCTGACATAATTAACGACACGAGTGAGCGGTAAACCAATATATTATGCTACACTATTAATCTCTTATAAGAAGAAAAGAGAAGTGTACAGGAAAGAAGAATGGGCTGTCACTACTTATACATCAGCATCTGATATAATGAGATACGATAAAAAAACAATGGAATCATTATCAGATAGGCTGTATGGCTCTATATATAAGGGTGAACGTAGCATAATTGTATTGAGTATAAAAGACAAAAAAACAATAGGCTTGACTAATAGTTGAACCATGCCCTTGTAGCTCAATGGATAGAGCAACGCACTTCTAATGCGTAGGCTGCTGGTTCGAGTCCAGCCGAGGGTACTAGGAGAGGTAGTTTGGGAGGGCTGTGGATTTAATGGATGATGGAAGCGGCTCCCCCCCCTCCTTTTAAAAAATAATTAAAATAAAAATATGCCTACTTACAAGCATAAAGAAACGGGTGAATTGAAAGTGTTTAATAGAACCCGTACGTACATCAACAATGACGGCTCAAAGTATGAAGTTGATGTCACTTCAGGAGAAAACCTAACCGAAAGTTGGGACTTCGTATCTCCTGATGGGAACTATGATAGCGTTGTCACTAAAAAGTCTCCAACTGATGGATACGGCCTCCGTTAGCCCTATGGCTAAAGCAATACGGATGAGGCTATCTCATGGTGAATTCGCTTTGACACAAGCACGTCAAATGTTAGCTCTTACTGACATTACGCAAGACGGTTCGTATTGGGAAAAGGTAATTGAAATACTTTCTAGGAAATGAGAGAGCAGTTTATGCGGATAGCACTAGCTAGATTACGGAAACACTATCCGTTTTACCCGCAAAGAATAGCTGTCGCGGCACGTATGTATCGTGATTGGCTTGACAAGCAATCATTATTAAGCAAGGATGACATTGACAGCATCAACTGAAACAAAGGTTTGTATTACTTGTAAGAACGAACTCAACATTCGTTTATTCTACAAACAAACAACACGAAAAGGAAAGACTACATATCGTGGTAAATGTTCTATCTGCTATTCCATCCATCGTAAAGAAAAAGGTTGGGATGCTAAGTACTACGCAAAGTGTAAAATAGAAACCTTTAACACCAGCGATGTCAAGTAAACTGCACAAGATGCTTGACCGCCAAATGGCTCAATAGAAGAGCCAATACGGCTCAAAGTGTAAAGTAAATGAGCCACAAAGTGTAAAATGATAACCTTTAACACCAAAGAGAAATGAAAAACAAAATGGCAAAATTTAAGAAAGGCGACCGAGTTCGCTACATTAGAGAAGTTGG
>Ga0208022_1000149_pt1 | contig 26886 bp, 44 predicted proteins | sample ColrivemetaGS747_FD_187622 | JGI IMG/M metagenome (GOLD analysis project Ga0208022, IMG submission 187622) | Estuarine microbial communities from the Columbia River estuary - Freshwater metaG S.747 (SPAdes) (version 2) | ecosystem: Environmental > Aquatic > Marine > Intertidal zone > Estuary ...
CTCTTAGCGACTAAGTACGAAAATCACTAAGATATTTAAAAACAGCTTAATCGGGCAGCAACTATAAAGGACTTCGTACTCCTGTCGCGGTTGCTCCCGAAGCGGCTACTTATTTTTATTGGTTTAGTAAAACCTATTATTATTATGGCGAATGTCAGAATTATTTTTTACGGAAGAGGAATTTCTCAAAACAATTATTCAGCTGAAATTGAATGTGAATTAGAATGCAATGAAATTGCTTTATCAATTAAAGAAGGTGATAGACAATTATTTGTTTCCTTAGACAAATCAACAGCTATAAGATTAGCTAAAAAACTACGAACTGAAATAAACAAGATTCAGGAAGGAGGGCAAAATGTCTAACGACCCAGCATTCTTATTCTATAGTTCTGATTTCCTAAGTGGAATAGCAGACTTAAATATGGAGGAAAGAGGGCAATATATTACATTGCTTTGTGTTCAACATCAAAAAGGAAGGTTAAATAAAAAGATGATTGGCATTGCCGTGGGAGATGCCGCGGCAGATGTACTGGCAAAGTTTCGGCATGATGAAAACGGACTACTTTACAACGAAAGATTAGAGAAGGAGATACAAAAGAGAAGTGAGTTTTCTAATAAGCAAAGAGAAAAAGCCTTAGGTAGATGGGCAAAAGAGAAGGAAAAAGAGAAAGAAAAAAATAATACCAAGGCAGATGCCGTGGCATTGCCTATTATAGAAAATGAAAATGAAAATATAATTACTATACTGGGTAAATACGTTTTCAAAGATAAATTTTCAGTTGACAGAGCAATTATAAATTACTCAACTTCATTAAACAACCTAAAAGAATCTTTTTTAAATTTTCTAACTACAACCGATTATCATTTAAAAAAAATGGATGAACGAGCAATGACTAAAATGAAAAACCATTTCTTTAACTGGCTTCCATTACATCAACCTAAAAAAGTCGAAAATAAATATGCTGATTTATTGCAAGGTGAATGGGGTGTGGATTTTCATTTGAAGCCAACACCGAATGATAAGGAAGCTATACAAGAACTTCTAAACGATGGCTGGGTAAGAACTAATGAGGGAATGGCTAAACGGATAAAAAAATAAATATGAGCGTTAAAAATTATTTCTGTGAGCCAAGCGAGGCAATAGATATGCTCGATAACATTCGAGAAGGCAGAGTTAAGTTAGGGTTAGGTATTGGAGACGAACTATCTGATAATCATTTGAGATACAAACAAGGGCAGTTCGTAATGATAAACGGGGGAGATAATGTTGGAAAAACATCTTGGATTCTTTGGTACTTCGTTGTGCTGGCACTTAAACACAAAATTACCTTTGACATTTATTCTGCTGAAAATTCAATAGCATCATTGAAGCGCGATATAATGCAGTTCATGACCGGTAAGACATTGAACAAGTTAAGTGATTTAGAATATCGTAGAGCGTTTGATGAAATGAATCATTACTTTAAATTTATTCGCAATGATATTATTTACAACATCAAAGAACTATTGGCAATAAGTGCGCAGAGCGATAGTAAGTGTTTACTAATTGACCCTTGGAATAGTTTGAAAGGTAGTGGAGGCAATAAGCACGAAGAAGATTACGAAGCCTGTGGAGAGATTCGCGTATTTTGTAACACAAAGAAAAAGAGCGTCTATGTTAATGCTCACTTGGTAACTGAGGCAGCCCGTAAGAAGTACGCTAAAGACCACGAATACGAAGGTCATCAAATGCCACCAAGTAAAAGTGATACGGAGGGAGGGCAAAAGTTTGCCAACAGATGCGATGACTTTATAACGATTCACCGTATGACTCAATTCGAGGCACGTAAGAACTTTACAGAGATTCACGTAAGGAAGGTTAAGGAAACTATTACGGGCGGTTCAGTTACTCCATTAGACAGACCATTGATATTCAAGATGTGGAACTTTACGAGGTTTGAAATCGGGGAGGGTAACCCAATAGCCAACGAAACAGGACAAGGCACACCAGTACAACAAACACTAACAACTTTAAACCATGCAAGAAATGAAAGATTTGAAACTGAAAGCGTTCAAAAGGATGCAGACCCTTTCCCGTTCTAAGATAGCAGAGGAGAGAGAAACGGATAGCCTAAACGATTTATTTAAAGAGGAGATCATGATTGATTTATCATTCGACTTGGCACTTTGCGAAATGATGGCGAAAAAGTCAGCTGGAGCAAAAAAGAATAATTGGGAAAATATGGCTTTGAGAATCGAAGGATATAAAAGTTACATTGAGAAAATCCATTCTAAAGCAAAAAGAGAGTATCTAATAAACGATTTAAAGCCAAGTGATATAATTACATTACTCGATAAAAATAAGCGCTTAGAAAGGCTTAATTTAAGCTTGATGAAACAGAATGAGAATTTAAAAACGCAAATTGATAACTATGTCGCAAAGTTTGGATTATAACGATAAAGTTTGGGGGTTGCTTATTTCAATGAATGTAGGTGATGAGTTCAATATAATTGAGAAGGTTGCACCCGATAGAAGGCAAAAGTTTATTGAAATAGTAAAGAACTACATGGACCACGATTGTAGTGATTTAACTTATATTGAGTTCAACAACGAATACACGAAAATTAAAAAATATTTAAAATAAAGATGAAAAAGTTTGCAGAATAGAAAAGTAGTTGTATATTTGAGAACAAATTAAAACAAACAATATGAAAACAGAAGACAAAAAATATTTCAAAGCAGTATTAAGTGCATACGAATCGCTTGAAAAAAAACAAGAAAACGGAACTATCACAATGGATGAAGAAGCGTCAATGAATAGCTTGTTTCAAAGACTTGAAATGTACTTATATGAAAACTAAAAAAGGCTGGGGTGGCGCTCGACAAGGTTCGGGTAACAAGCCTAAGTATAATGAGAAAACAACAACCATCGCTTTTCGTGTACCGATTAGCAAGGTGGATGAGGTTAAAGTATTAATCAAACAAAAACAAACACAATGGAAAATAAAGACACAAGATTAATCTACGTTTACGATTCAAACGGCACTTTGGTAAACGGTAAGCCTTTTGTTGGGTTTAATAATTCGGTAAAGGTGATTATACCCAATGAATCTGATGATGAATATGATTTAGTTGTTATTGATTCAATTAAATGGAATTGCAGACCAAATGGAGATGCAATACATGGCTACTACTTCCGCACCCGTCCGACGACCGTATTCAAATCAAAAGTTAAGTTTTACAGTTTAAAATTAAAAGCATGAAAGCGCCTGAAAGAACAACGTACATCTACCGAATAGTAGGTGAACAAAGACAACTCGAAATGGTATGCCCAACGATAAGCGCAGCATCGAGATTTGTAGCGACAGAATTAGATTTGAACGTGAGAACCTTTAGGATTGAAGGGCATATAGACACAGAGATACCAGTCGGGAATCGATACGTGTTAACTTCATATCTAAAGTGGAAAAGCAAAGCAAAGCAGATAAACGAATTGATGATTGAAGCGGCAAATAAACCTAAGCATTTGCGATTTACTGGATTTAATTTTAAGTTTGACGAATGCGAAAAATTGCAAGGGTAGACAGCAACCAGAAACAAATAGTTGAACAACTAAGGAGATTAGGTGTAACTGTATTACATACTCACCAGCTTAAAAACTGCTTTGATATTTTGGTGGGGCATGAAGGGAAAAACTACGCTTTTGAAATTAAAGACGGCAGCAAGCCGAAAAGCGCAAGGAAGTTAACGGAGGGTGAACAAAAGTTCTTTGACGGCTGGTTAGGGCAAGTTGATAAAGTTGAAAGCATTGAAGATATTTGTCGAATAATAGGTATAAAAATGATTTAAAATGGGCGATTACGATTTGATGCCTTTTGGCAATTATGAAGGTTGGGAACTGGGCGATGTACCAGCTGAATACTTGCTTAGCATACTTAAAGACGGCAAAGCGAAAGGTCAACTGAAAGAATACATCGAGGATGTGAAAGACATATTGGAGTTAGAAATGCAAAGTAAATTGAATTGATATGGAACTATATTTTGTAAGAAGCGAAACAATAAGCACGAGCGAAAAAGATTTTATCATTAAGCATGAAGCAATGATTATCGCGCTAAATCAACTTAAAGAAGAAGGAGGAGAAGCCGCTATAATCACCAAGAAAATGATAACATGCAATACTTACACGCTTGTCTGTCTATACTATGGAGCGGACACAAGCGCAGGAGATGTTGATATCAATAATTGCTTTCCTGAGGAGTTGAAATATGAGTATTACGATGCCTTTACCAGTGCAAGAAAAAAGTTTAATCATTACGGGAAAGGAATAAATTGAAAGCCCAAATAAATAGCAAGATAGTTAACGGAAAATGCACGACGAACAAAGCGAGCATAACAAAAGCCTTTGAACAATTCGAGGGCAAAGAGATAACCATTACCATTGAAAAGAAAAGAAGGAATCGCAGCAACAATCAAAATTCATACCTATGGGGGTGTGTTTATCCATTAGTGAAGATGCAATTCTATGAAACGTGCGGTGAAGTGTTTACCATTGAGGAGGTTCACGAGATAATGAAGATGAAATTCAACAGCGTGGAATTGATTAACGAAGATACGGGAGAGGTTATAATAGTACCAAAAAGCACAACAAAGAATAGCAAGTTTGAACAAGAACAATACCATGAACAAATAAGAAACTTTGCAAAAGAATGGTTTAATATTTATATCCCGTTGCCGAATGAAGAAATTTTTATAAATTCGTAAAAACAAAAACGAATGAGCGGAAATTTCGATGCAGAGAAAAGAGTTCTAATTGACAAGATGCTGAATGATTGCATTGAAGATATGACGAGAGAGAAGGTAGAAAAATATTACGAGTATATAAGAGATAAATTTTATATTTACAATTTGCCAAAGGAATGCGAATTGATGCACGTTCTTAAACAAAGATTTTACGGCAGAGGCAAATGGTGGATGATAGACTGCCCGATCAATAAGTTGAAAGTAATACAAGCGAAACGAGAAACATACAAACGACCTTATTTTATTGAGGTGTTAAAACAGATAGGATGAACAGAAAATTAAAAGCAGTAGTTAAGACGGTGTTATTTGTAGCCTTGATAGGTTCGTTGGTATCATTATCTTATCTTACCAACTGGAAGGTAGGAGTAGCAGTTTACACGCTTATATCATTGCATTACTTATTAGCGAAAGATGAAAAGTAAAGAAGCAGAGTATTACGCAACGATAGTTAAAGAGGCTATCAAGGAAGTAAAGAAACGAAAAGTAAAGAAAAAGAAATGAACTATTATTTAATATCGTTTGATTACAAAGGGGACAAAAGAATGTTTATTGACAAGCTGGTGAAGGCTCAAAACATTGACGAAGCGATTGATAAGATAAAAAGCAAATACCCGTTGGCAACTGAATTTACAAATGATACAATAACAGAATGGTAGAATTAACAATAATAAAGTGCATAGTATGCGAGTCTGTTATAGACCACGCAGAGGTGTTTTGTTATAAGTGTGGGGTTGCATTGAGAAATCCACTATAATAGTGAAAAGTAGTGATATGGCTAAGTTTGAGAAAGGACATAAAAAAAAAGGTGGTAGAGAAAAAGGAATTGAAAACAAAATCACGCAAGACGCGAGAGAATTGTTTATTAGTATAATGGAGGGCGAAGTATGCCACGTTCAAAAGGCGTTAGCTGATGTAAGAAATGAGGACTCAGTAAACTATCTAAGATTACTAACTAATCTATTCCCTTACTTCATACCGAAGAAGACAGATGTTACCACAAACGGCAAGGATATTAACATGACAGATAGTAAGCCATTTCACGAATGGGCGGACGATGATAAAGCAGAATAAGAAATACAAAGAACTTTACACTACCGATAAAAGATATATCATCATAACGGGCGGAAGGGGTAGCGGCAAATCTTTTCACGCAAATACAGCCATGTGTTTGTTAACCTATGAGCAAGGGCACAGAGTATTGTTTACTCGATATACAATGTCAAGTGCTGAAATATCTATTATTCCTGAGTTCACCAATAAGATTGAACTGATGAATAAAGAGGAAGATTTTCACGTAAACAAAACGGAGATAACAAACAAGGTTACTGGTAGCGAAATAATCTTTAGAGGCATCAAAACAAGTTCGGGTAATCAAACCGCAAACCTAAAAAGTATTGCCGATGTTACAACGTGGGTATTAGATGAAGCAGAAGAGTTGATAGATGAAAGCATCTTTGATAAGATAAACCTATCGATAAGAACTAACAAAGCAAAGAATAGGGTTATAATGGTTCTCAACCCGTCGAATAAAAAGCATTGGATATACAAAAAGTTTTTTGAAAAGCATTTATCATTTATAGAGATTGATGGAGTGCAAATAGAAACAACCACCCACCCTGATGTGTTGCACATTCATAGTACCTACTTAGATAACATCAATAACCTTTCTGCATCGTTTATTAAAGATGTGGAAGAGATGAGAAAAACAGACTTTAACCACTATTGCCACGTTGTTTTAGGTCAATGGCTCGGTAGGTTAGAGGGCGCGTTGTTTGTTGAAGATACTTTTAGATACTTCAAAACATTGCCTGAGCATAAGCCCGACAGCGTACTTGGTTATGTCGATGTTGCAGATGAAGGTAGCGATTATTTATGCGCATTGTGGGCGAAGATATACGACGGTAAGATATATATTACAGATGCTATTTTCACGCAAGACACAATAGATATAACTTGTCCAATGGTTGCAGCTAAGATAAAAGAGTTGAATGCAGACTATACACGTATTGAGGCAAACAATCAGGGGAGTGGTTTCATTCGCTTACTTCGTCAATCGGTGCAAGAGGATAAGGTATTAAGCATAAAGAACACCGCAAACAAGCACACGAGAATATTGATGGCTTACCACATCATTAAAAATAAATTCGTATATGTTCACCCTGAGAAGCAGACAGATGAATATAGGGCAATGATGCAGCAAATATACGAGTATAAGAAAGACGGTAAGAGTAAGCACGATGATGCACCTGATGCGATGGCTGGACTGGCGAACTTCATACAAGCCTTACTGCCGCACATCTTTGAATAAAAAAAATTACCGATTACTTTTATAATTAATTTTAAAAAAAATTATTCAAATGAGTTATGTATCTAATTTAGTGGCTCGCATGTTCGGGCTTAGCACCTTCAACGGTATGTACTCGACCTCAATATACGACCGTAAGAATCCCATTCTTATTGATACGGAAAATAAACTAAGAATTTATAACACTATTCCTCATCTTCAATCTGTAATCAACCAGTTAGCTGATATGTTCAAGAACATGGAGATAAAGCTATACGATAAAAAGACTGGTGAGGAGATTAAAGAGCACGAGGTGTTAAACCTATTGAATAGACCTAACCCTTTGCGAACGCGCGAGGAGTTTCTATTTGAATACTATGTGTTTAAGTCGGTGTTCGGTAATGCTTTTATATACGAAATTAAAGGACTACCAAGCGCGTTACCTTCGTTAATGTGGAACTTACTTCCAAGCGATGTTGAGGTTATTCCAACGGGTAAGCTATACAATCAAACAACGGTCGATGGAATTATTAAGTCTTATAAGGTATATGATCAAGGCACTTACTTTAATGTGCAGCCTTCCGATATGATATATAAGAATGAGGGAGTTGGCGGTAACCTTATAACATCACAAAGTAAGATTGATTCTTTGCAGTTGCCTTTATCGAATATCATTGGTGCGCTTAAAAGTGAAAATGTGTTAATAGTTGAACGTGGTGCAGAAGGTATATTAAGCAATGAAAGCCAAGCCGATGGAGGCGCCATACCTTTAGGCAAAGAGGAACGCGATAGAATAGAACGTGAAATGAGTAAAAGCTACGGCATATTTGACGGGCAGAAGCGTAAAATCATCACCAATAGTTCTTTGAAGTGGCAGCCGATGACTTTTCCGATTAAAGACCTGATGCTATTGGAGTGCATAGAGAGCGATTTTCAAACAATATGCGCTGCTTACGGTGCTGACCGCGATATATTCCCAAGCACAAAGGGCGCAACATTCGAGAATAAAAACAACGGTGTTAAATCAACTTATCAGAATACAATACAACCGCAAGCCGATGACTTTATGAGCATCTTAAACGCTGCATTCGGTTTAGAGAAACAAGGGTTGTACTTAGTTGCTGACTATTCATATTTGCCAGTGCTGCAAGAGGACAAACAAAAAGAAGAACAATCCGAAAAAACAGAAGCAGAAAAAAACAGCATCAATGTAAATACGATAATCACTTTGAATAGAGCGGTGTTAAATGGAGAGATAAGTCGTGATGTTGCGGTGAACATATTAAGCGATGTAATGAAGCGAGGTGTAGAGGAAGCAAACCATCATATCAATTAAAGAAAAAAAATTGCGAATAGTTTTTGTATTTATTTTTGAAAAGAAATGGAAGAAGCGAAAAAAAATATACTAAGTGAAGTCGATAAGAAGTCGGCTCATTACTCAGTTAAAAGTGCTGATGCTAATATTTTAGATGTTAGCACATCGTCCCGTATCGTTACGGGCTTTTTCAATTCTTACAACTTCTTTGATTCAGATAAGGATGTGTTAATAATGGGTTCGGCTAAGAAGTCAATCGAAGAGCGCGGTGTGAATAGCACAGCAGTAGCAAAGATTAAACACGCATTGAACCACGACCTGACGACCTTAGTAGGTAAGTTGCAAGTGCTGGAAGAAACAACTAAGAATGGAATTACTGGTATTTATTTTGAATCTAAGATTGCCAATACAACACTTGGGAATGATACTCTTATCAATTATAAAGAGGGCATATACGACAATCATTCAATCGGCTTTAAGTACAATCAACTCTCTTTAATAGAGGCAGAGAAAAGCCCCGTTGCGTGGAATGAAGTATTGAGCAAGCTGGTAAACCCACAAGAAGCGGAGAAGTTCGGGTACTTATACTTAGTAAAAGAAATAAACCTTTTCGAAGGTTCAACTGTTGCCTTCGGTGCAAACTCTTTAACTCCATTCTTAGGCGTTAAGAGCGGCAACAAAGAATCAATAACATTAGCATTAGACAGCAAATTAAATCAGTTGATGCACACCGTTAAAAACGGCTCTCAATCTGATGATATGATGCACACACTTGAACTGCAAATAAAGCAGATTAAACAAGTGTTAAAAGAGATTGAAGTAGCTGAAACCTTTGATAAGCCCACACTTGCAAAAGTGCCGAGCGAAGCAAAATCAAGCGAACCGATAAAGCCAAAATTCGACGTAAATCAAATCATTAAAAATCTAAATTTCTAAAAAATGGAAGCACAAGACCAAAAAGCGTTAGTTGACGCAATCAACATTGAAGTTGGTAAAAAACTTGATGCGGTGAAAGCCGAATCATTAAACGAAGTAGCAAGTTTAAAAGCCGAATTAGAGGCAGTTAAAGCAGCTAAAGAAGAATTAAAAAGCGAAGTGAACGGTGAGATTGTTAAATTGAAAGCAGCTAATGAGGCAGCCGTAGAGAAAACAGAATCTTACAAATCACTTGCTGACTTATTCGTTGACGGTTACAGAGCAATCGTTAAAGAAAACGGTGCTAACATGAAAAAGAAAGGGTTTAGCGCTCAGATGAATGTTAAAGCTGCTGGTACTATGACCACTGCTAACATCGATGCTGTTGGTACTAACTCAATTCCTTATCAATTAGCTTCTTTTTCAACTGGCTTGGTAACAACTAAGAGAAGAAGACCTTTCATCATTGACCTTACTAACTTCGGTCGTACTGACAAGATGTATGTTCAATGGGCTGAGATGGCTAACAATGATCCTGGTACTGCTGGCATGACTGCGGAAGGTGCTGCTAAGACTCAAGAAGATTTCGACGTAAACGAAAAATCTGCGAAAGTAGAAAAAGTAACGGCTTACACTAAAGTATCAATGGAGATGTTAGACGATGTTGCTTTCATGGAAGCAGAAATCAGAAACAACTTAATTGAACTTATTGCATTGAAAGCTGATAGCGGTGTATTAAGTGGTAACGGTACTACTCCGAACTTGAATGGTATCATTACTCAATCAACTACTTATGCTGCTGGTTCTTTTGCCGGTACGTTTGGTACTGCTGCTAACAACTTCGATGTATTGCGTACTGCAATCAACCAAGTTGAGGCTGCTAACTACTTACCTTCTGCAATCGTGTTACACCCAACAGATGCTACATTCATGGAGTTGACTAAAGCAACTGATAACGGTTATGTTGCACCTTCATTATTCGTAGTTAACAACGGTGTTACTACTTTCGCTGGTATTCCAGTTATTAAAAACACTGGTATAACTGCTGGTACTTTCTTACTTGGTGATTTCTCTCAAGTGAATGTTAGAATGAGACAAGATGCTACTATCTCAATGGGTCATGAGAATGATGATTTCACTAAAAACTTAATCACTATCCTTGCGGAAATGAGATTGGTTTGCTACGTGCCGTCTAACAGAGTTCTATCTTTGGTTACTGGTTCATTCGCAACTGCGAAAACAGCGTTAAACGCATAGTTAATAGGGTGAGGAATTAAAACACCTCACCCTTTAATTTTAAAACTATAAAAAATGGCTAAGAAAGTAAAAGAAGTAGAGGTTATCGAAGTTGCAGAAGTTGCTGCTATTGTTGGCGACGTGTCAATTAAAATAATCAAAGATACTCAACACCTTAAAAAAGGTGAGGTGTATAAAGAAAGCGGCGATATTGCTTCGTTATTAGTAGCGAAAGGTATTGCCGAAATAATCTAAAAAAACACTTTTGTTTGTTTGTTTTGTTTGGAGGTGGGCGGTAAAAAACCCACCTTTTTTTTAAAGATAAATTTATAATTATGGCATCAATATTAGTTAAAACAACAGACTTCACTGGGCTTTATTACATCGCTCAAACAACATACACTACACCAATATTGCAAGCCTATATTGATGAGTTTGAAAAGACCTACATTCGTAAATTGTTAGGCTTAGAGTTAGGCGACTTGTTCATTGCATCGGTAACAAACTACGCGCCAGTTGGTGCGAGATACCTTAATGTGTTTAACCCTTTGGCAATTCAAGTAAGTGGCTTAAATAACGGTGTTAGTCTATTGCAAGAGTATTATACAGAGGGCAGAATATTCGAGAGTAGAGGGATGAAAGAAATATTGAAAGGCATTATTTATTGCTTATACGTACAAGGTACTCAGGCGCATCATTCACAGAGCGGTGTTGCTAAGTCTTTAGCCGATGTAGGTATAGTAATGACGGGAGAGAATGCAGCGCGTATGGGCGAGATTAGACACAATGGAATCATATCCGATTGGGAGGCGGTTCAATACTATATTCACGTGAACGCGGCAACATATCCTGAGTACGATGGCTTGCAATTACAACCTAAATACAGCGCGATATTATGATGTATAAAACAGATATAATAGATTACTTGAATAGCGTACTAACTGCGGTGAATAAGACCGTAACAATTACGGCAACAAGTAACCCAAGCGCGGGCGTTTATACCATTACCGTTGATGATGTTAAATGGATTCAACCAAGCATAGTGCTATCGATAGGGAATAATGATTACACCGTAAGTTCGATTTCGGGCTGTGTGATTACTCTAAGTGGTAGTGCTGCAATAGTTGTTAATTCATTCACGTTGCCAACGGTTTACTTTTTTCATGGAACGGTTAAAGAAACCAACATTACTTTAACTAAAAGGCAGTTCGATACACAGAAAACACCGCTGGTTTATTTGCTTGAAATATTTAGCGAAAGGTTCAATGAAGATGTTGATGAGTTTGAACGCGTTAGTGATTTGCGTTTGTTTTTTTTAACTCACGCTAACTTTGAAGCGTGGGAAGTTGATGACTTTTACACGAATAGCATCAAGCCTATGCAACGATTGGTTCAACATTATATTGATACGTTGAATAAGCAAGTTAGAGTTCAGCAGATAAGAGATTACGAATTAACTAACCTTTCGCGTTTTGGTGTTTACGTCAACAACAAAGGCTTTGAATCAACATTGTTTGAGGATAAGTTGAGTGGTGTTGAGTTGAGAATATCGCTTGAATTAAGAAAGCCGACCGATTGCGGTGGGTATTGCTAACAAAAAAAATTGGCAATTATAAATTGAATTAAATTTGATGAATAAATAATAACTTTTAAAATTTAAAATTATGGCAAATTGCTGCAGTCTTACAGTCGCTAACACAGGGTTTGGCTGTACCCCTATCATGGAAGTGGTAGAGAAATTCATCGAAGTATCGTACTTTAAAAACGATGGTACTATCAATGAAATTGATTTGACAGATACATTTAACTTAGCTTATTTTACCGCATTGGTAAATAACGCTGATGAAACTTTACGCTGGTATCCATTGCCGTTCGTTAAGAACATGGTAGATGAGCGCGCAGATTCTGACTTTGAAACTTTTGATGACAAAACTAAAATTGAAAGACAAGTTGGTATTCGTTCAGTTAAAACAATGATTACTACTTTAGGAAATAACGCTGGTGCTGTTTCTCCTCAAATGGTTGGTAAGATAAACGATAAGAAATGTAAAGTTTCGGGCTTGTTTGGTATTACTAAATCAAAACAATTAGTAGGTGAAATGATTAATGATGGTTACTTGGCGCCAATTAGAATCGACAACGGATCTATTTCTGCTAAATTAATCAAGACTGGCTCAGGTGCTACGACTCAAAAAATTGACTTAGCTTTCGATTGGCATTTAGATGTACAAGATGAGAGATTGAGAACATTGGAAGCAGACGAAATGAGCACAGATATTAGCTTGTTAAACGGCTTATTAGATGTTACTTCAACATACAGCGCAATCGGTCAAACATCATTCAAAGCGACTTTGAAAACACAATACGGTTCATTCTTGAACCCTGTATTAGTTGAAGGCTTGGTTGCTGGTGATATGGCTCTTTACAATGTAACTGATAGTGCTTCGGTAACTATTACATCTATTGCTGAAAGTCCTGATGGAACGTATCAAATCAACTTTGCTTCGCAAACGGTTGCTGATGTGCTTCGTTTAACCATCACTAAAGACGGTTACAACTTTGCAGCAGTAACAGCGAATACTATTACAATATAATACACTAAGGGGAGGGCTTCGGCTCTCCCTTTTTAAAACTAAAAAAATGGCAGCAGAAAATGAATTTTTAAAAGTTGGTGGTGTAACCTTCGCGCTTTACGGTGTTGCTGGTTTAACTAAAGATGAATTTGTATCGATATACAAAGGCACTCCACAACTTACTGATGGCTTAGATAAGATTTGGGCGACCTTAAAAGCGGAGTGCAAAGCGAAAGGTATAGTGTGGGCAGAGGATGCGTTAAAAGAAGCGCCAGCAAACACAGACCTACAAGTAAAGCCTAAGAAGAAAAAGAAAAGCGATAAGTAAACAATGAAGGCCTTAGCGGATTTATTGAAAAAGATTAGTCGCATTGAAACTAAGGCGGACAGATTGTTTGTTAAAATATTGAAAGATAGCAACGTACAAGCGCAGATAATTGATTTCAATTTAGAGCAAATGTACGAGGGCGGTATAGATAGTGAAGGTCGTTCTTTGGGTGAATATGCCACGATAACGGTGCAATACTACAAGCCTTTAGCGCGAAGTTTGGGCAACGATGGCAGGACAGACCACATCACGTTAAAAGACACTGGAGAGTTTTATAAATCATTTAGGATAAAAGTAGAAAATGACGGGTTCAAAATCACAGCCGACACAATCAAAGAAGATACGGATTTGGCGCAAATTTACCCCGATGTTCTTGGGCTTACTAAAGAGAGCAAGCAAATGGTTAGTGAACTTATTACACCGTATTTTATTGAAAGCATACGCAAAGAACTATTGGTGTAGTATTGAGGAGATGCCTATTTATAACTGGTTAAAGTGGCACGAAGATAAGGACGATAAGTGGCTAAGTAAAAAAGGCAAAGCTGGGTTACTTACTTCGTACTTCGGTAACCAGGTAATGACTCAATTTATAGATCGTTTTGGCTTTAGTGAAACATTCATAAAGGCTTTAGAAAAGGAAAAAGAATTGGTATTGTTACAGGCACGAATGGCAATAACAGAGGATAGAAGTTTGAGCGCGTTCATTAAGATTTGTCAAATAGAGATTGAAGCATTGAGAGCAGAAACGCAAGACAGAAGCGACTTTTACGAGATTAAAGGAGTGTTAGAACATGAGATGGGGTTTCAAATTGATATAAAGAAAGTAAGTGTAGCAGAATATTACACATATTTTAAAGCATTAAAAAAAATAAGACCTAAGCAAAATGGATAGACTAAACGAATACGAAAAACTAACCAAAAGATTACTCGAGTTAATAAAAGAGCATCGCATAGGAATAACAAGCAACGATATAGAAATAAAAAAAATAGACAAGATTCTTAAAAAAATAGAAAACAGCGTACAACAAAAATACACTAATTAAAAATGGCAGAAAGCGGTAAAATAACGAGAGAAGATATAATCGCAAAGGACGCGTTCACATCTGCCGTTGAGGAAGCAAAAGAATTGTTAAAGGTTGTTACCGACATTCAAAACGCGTTAAAAACTAAGGCTAAGCAATCAACAGACGGCTTCGCTATTGCATCACCTCAAACACTTGATGACGTTGCTAAACTAACGAAGCAGATTGAAGACTTAAAGAAGCAGATTGCAGCATTGGAAGCTGTAACAGAGAAACAAAAGAAAGCAACAAAGGATTTGACAGCGGCTCAGGCGCAAGAGAATTTAGCACGTCAAAAGCAACGCCAAGAGATAACCCAACAAGTTAAATTAAATAGCGACCTTACTACCACATACGAGAAGCAAGTTGTTAGATTAGCGCAAATAAAAAAGGAGTTAAAGAACATTAGTGCGGAAGGTGGCAAAGCGCCTAAGGCTTTGACTGATGAGTTTAAAAAATTAGATACAAGCGTACGTAAGGCAGAGGAAGCAGTAGGAGAGCATCAAAGAAGTGTTGGTAATTACAAGCAAGCGTTACAAGGTTTGAGCGGACCGCTGGGCAATGCTGCAAATGGTATTAGTGGAATGGGGCAAGCCTTAAAAGGTTTGTTATTGAATCCCGTTGCGCTGGCTATTGCTGCCGTAGCTGCTGCTGTTTACGGATTGTTTAAAGCATTCACCTCAACAGATAGCGGTGCTACTGAGTGGGCGGTTAGATTAGAGCAAGTAAGCGCGATAATTGATGTTGTTAGAAATAGAGCACTATTGTTAATTGATGCTATTGTGGCGTTGTTTAGTGGTGATTTTACAGAGGCAGCGCAGAAGTTTGGTCAGGCGGTTAGTTCAAATACAGATGATTTTGAAAGGGCAACAGACGGAGCTCGTAAATATGTTGAAGCATTAGATGACTTAGAGGATAGAATAAGTAACTACGCGGTGGCATCGGCTAAGGCTAATTTAAAAATATCAGAGGCAGAATTTAACGCTGCTGATAGAAGATTCTCCATACAAGAAAGAAGAAAGTTTTTAGAGGAAGCAATAGCTTTATCTTCAAAAGAAGTAGCCGAGCAACGGAAGTTTGCAGAGGAAAGATTTGTTTTAGAGGCAGAAAAGTTAGCATCATTAACTGGATTAACAGCAGAAGAAATTGCTTTGTATGTAGAGATGACAGAAGAGCAAAAAAAGAATGCGAGCGAAGCAGTTAAAACTGCAAGGAATAAATACGAAGAAGAGTTTAAAGCCTTAAATGAATTTGGGGCAAAAGTGTTTGAAGAACAAGAGAAGTTTTTTACTGAAAACAAAAAGAACAACGCAAAGCTGGCTGCATTTGATGAACAGATAAAAAAAGATGCGATAGATAGAGCAAATAAAGAAGCTGAGGATAAGAAAAAAGCAGCCCAAGCCTACTATGACTTTTATAAAAGTAAATTAGATGACTTAGATAAAATAGAAAAGAAGAGAAGAGAAGACTTGCAAAAGGCAGAGCAAGTTAAATTAAAAGATGATGTAGTTAGAAATCAATTAGACCAAGAGAAAAGACAAGGTTTAATTGATGGCTATGCTGAGCAAACAGATGCTTTAAAAGATGCTACAAAAAAAGATTATGACTTAATTAAAACTGGTTTAGATATTGAATATAGAGCAAGGCAAAAAAAATTAGATAAACAAAAGGATTTTGAATTAAGCAACAAAGATTTGACGGATAATGAAAAGTTATTAATCGAAGAAAAGTATAAAAACGATAGCCTTGCTTTAGCGCGTGAAAAAGCAGCGGAGTTAAAAGGTATCAATCAACAAGAATTAGATGATAAAAAGAAAAATGAAGCGGAGAAATTAGCAGCAGAGAGAAAAGTTCAAAAACAAGTATTGCAAGGCATTGAGCAAGGCACGAAAAGACGAAGCGAGATAATTCAAAAAGGTTTAAATGCTGAGATTAAAAAGCAAGATGAGGCGGTGCAAAGGCAACAAGAATTAGCTGCGAAAGGTTTGGATAATACTTTAGCCTACCAAGAAAAGAAACGCGAGGAATTGCAAGCGAAATTAGAGCGTGAAAAGGAAGCAGAGAGAAGGAGAGAAGAAGCGTTACAATTAGCTGGTGCTTTCTTAGGTTCGTATCAAAGTAGGTTAGATAATAAACAAAACACTACTCAGGCCTTAGCTGGTGCGCTTGCTGATACATTAATAGCAAAGGCAATTAGTTCAACTATCGCGGGCGCGTTTGCTGGCGGTGTTGAGGACTTTCAAGGCAAAGGAACGGGGACAAGTGATAGTAATTTAATCGCGTTTTCTCATGGTGAATCTGTTGTAACGGCAAAGGCAACACAACAATACAGCGGACTCGTTACAGCAATGAATAAAGGCTTAGTTGATGATTACGTGAAGCAAATGATTTTGCCTGACATGGACGCGCCAATGAAGTCAAACGGGAATAGTTTTCAAAGTGCTGCAATAGTGTACACGCTAACAAAAGAGTTAGGAGAATTGAAACAAGCAATTAAAAACAAACAAGAGATAAAAGTTAATTGGAACGCGCAAGGTGAACGAGTGGAGGAGATTGTTAAAGACGGAATGAAGACGGTTATTAAGCACGTAACAACTGGAAAGCGTAGATTATGAAGACTATATTCTATTTAAACGGCGCAGCGATTGAACCGCCAGCGAATCAAAAGGAGTTATCTATTCAACTTAACTTTGACAAAGATGCACCAACGGCTCAGGTATCAATCAACAAGTGGCGATTCGTGCGCGATAACGCTGGCACTATTCAAGATTATATAGATGGCGGTCTGTTGGGCGCTGGCACTATTTACGGCAATTACACAACATCAACTGGTATCTTTGAAGGTTTGCCATTTAAAATTGAATTAGAGCACTTAGGGACAACGGATGTTATCTTTGACGGCTATTTAGACCTAAGCGATAATGTTGAGGTTAGCGATAACGATATAACCGCGAGTGCAAAAGAAACACATAAAATAGATTGGCTAAATGAAAGTGCTGATAGCGTAGATTTTCAATTCTTATACGATACACAGCCATCATTATTTAATAACAAGTTCATTGATATACCTTATGTTATAAACACAATACCAAAAGCTGGCGAAGCATTCTTAGCAATCATTTCAGCGTTCGTTATTACTAATTCTTTGATTGTTACCGGTAAAGATATATCGAAAGCAATAAGCAAAATAGGTACTGGTTGGGAAGCGGTGGGTGGTATCATTGAGTTGATCGCGGAAATCATTTACTTCATTACGCTTTTGGCGACTTTGATTAAATTAATTTATGATGCTTTCAACTATATTATTCAACCAGTTAAGTATCATCAAGCAATGAGAATAAAAGACTTGTTGGAAATTGGTTGCGCTCATTTTGGTTACACTTTTCAATCTTCGATATTTACCGGTGAATTAAAGGACGCGGTAATATTACCTGAGAAATATCAAAACCCTGACACCGATGGTATTTTAGGCTTTCTTAATCCTAATGAACCTGAGATGAGAGGTTATTACAAAGGCACGTTCGGGCAGTTATTACGCGATATTAAATTGATGTTTAATGCAAAGATTATAATTAACAACGGCACTTTAATAATCGAGCGTCGCGATTACGATTTATTCCCAGCAACAACATATCAACTGCCTGACTTAAGAAACGATTGGAACGGCTTTAATGCGGATGAATTTAAAAGCGGTTACTACTTAAAGTTTCAAACTGATTTAAACGATAAGAATACGATAGATAAATACGAGGGTACAGCGTATCAAATTACGTTGCAGCCTAACATCGTTAACAATCAATTCAATCTATTATACAAAGGCTATGAGCGTGTAGATTTCCCTTTTGCACTCGCTAAAAAGAAAACATCATTAACTTTCCCTGAGCAAGTTTTTAGAGTAATATTAGATACATTCAGCGCGGTTGCGAATGTCTTTGTGTTGATTATTAATGGCGCCATTGATGCCTTGCAAGCGGTGATTGGTTTGATAAATGATTTAATTGATGCACTTGCTTTTGTTGGTATAGACATTAATTTTAATTTACAAGCACCTGAGAATATTCCTCCAGTTGTTTTAGGTACTTTAATTACTGATAGGCTTGGAATGTTGCTTTTAGAAAACGACTTTGTGAACGTACCGAAAGTTTTTATCATTCAAGAAGGAAGCACACCACGTAAAACAGATGTAGATGAAACACTTAACGCGAAATATCTTTGGGATAATTATCATTTCATTAATTCCTTTTATCCAATCTCAGGAAAGCATAATCAGTATATTAAGCGCACTTTTGATAACGTGCCTTTTTGTTTCGAGGATTATCAAAAAGTAAAATTAGATAATCGAATATTGACTAATTTTGGAGAGAGCGCGCTTGTTGATTCTTTAGAGTGGAACGTGTATAGACAGAGCGCGAATATCAAGTACAGAGTAAACAAGCTATATTACAACAACTTCAAAACACCGACAACAAATGAAGCAACAGGAAATTAACCCAAAAGATTTAAAAAAGGCGATGAAGGTTCTAAGTGATTTATCATCGAACGCTTCTTTATTTCAAAACCTTGCTGAAAACATGATAAACACTTTATCTCCTGAGGACAAAGAAAAAGTAAATAAGGCGGTGAATACAAAAGATTTAGGAAAGGCAATGGATAAATTAAACGGCGCGCTAAATAAAATGCAAAGTTATGGCAGTAAGAGTAGATAGCATTTCGTTTCCTAGCGAGTTAACAACTGGCACTACTGATTACCTATTGGGCAATGTGCTTAATAGCGTAACAGCAACTATCAATATATCGGTGGGGTGGTTTGCTTTTGCTTCGGCTTCAACTAAGATTCAATTCGCACCTACTACGGGCTATCCTAACCCTGATGAAGTAATTAGATGCAATAGTCCTTTATTTGCTGAGTTTAATTTAGGCGATACAATCGATGTTAATGGCACTACTTCCAACGATGGCAGCTATACGATAGCAGCTATAATAAGTGCGAATGAAATAAGACTAACAACATCGCTTGTAAACGAGTTAAGCAGCACAGCAGAGATTATAGGTACAACACCAATAACAGCGTTGAACTATTTTTATAACTTAATCGAAAACGCAAATGCACCTTCTTACATTAGTCAAATTGATGGCAGCGTTCAAAAGTATTTAGCTTTTGATTTAGATGCAACAGACACAAGTACGGTAGTGCCGTTCGTGGGTGTTGGTGCTAAGTCTTGGCAATGCGGAGGGGCAACAATTAAAGGCGATGGTGTAGATGCTTACTTTCAATACTTCGAGATAACGCACAACTTTTTAGTTATTCCTTATTACATCGAGGGTGAATACAATGATTTGATTGCTGGCATTAAGCCGTATAACTTCGATAACACTAATTCTTTAAAATACATTTCAAACTTTGAAGCCTTATACTTTAGAACTGACCCGAACAAAAAGCAAATAGGTTCATTCGTAAGTAATAAGGGTAATGTGGGGTGGTTTGATGAGAACTTTAATACTGACCTTACCAACTATTCGCATACGGCAATAGTTCATAAAACACCTACCAATATAACTTTGCCGAGTGTTGAGATTTCACAAAATTTAAACACGTTTACATTCGATGTAACAAACGCAACAGATACGCCATTCGTATTGAATACAACGGCTTGCATTTTAGGCTTCTCTTTACTTAGTGATGAGATAGATTATACCGATGCAGCAAAGACGGTAGAGCAAAACTTTTATATCGACAGAATTATAACAACGGTTACAGATGATGTGCCAACAGCTAACGGTAATTACATTGAAAACGTGAATGTTGAGTTCATCAGTTCAAGTGTAGTAAGGGTAACGGGTAACTTTAAATTTGATGCTGGTGATGTTACTTATTTAAGTGCTTTGAGTGGTAAGCGTTATTGTATGACCTTTGATGTAGTTGATGATTCGTTAGCGATTGATGTAGCCGATAGAGTTACGTTATTAGTCGATGCAAACGAACTTTATATTGATACTTCAAACGATGGCTTAATTGTATTCGATACCACGATTGTAACAATGGCAGATCAACCGCAAACGGGTGTGCTAACTACGGAGGCTTTCCCTACCGATGCTATTGTGATTCGTTCAATTATTGCTTTTGATTATGAAATCAATACGGACTTTACAAGTATAACAGCAAAGATTATAGCTGAGAATTCGACGGGCGATTCATTCGATTTGGATTCGTTTAGTTTCAATCTTACAACACAGCCGAAGGTTAGCGATATAATGCAGATTAACATCAACCAGCCGAGACCATTTATACCAAGCGGTGAAGACTTTTTTCAAAACATAATCGTTAAGCGTAGAAGTGATTTAGATGCTGGCAATCTTTACTATTACGAAGTTGATTTCCCTATCTTATTTCGCTGGGAATATTGGCGCTCTTTGCTGGGTGTTAATGCTGCTTTCTTTAATACTTCACTACCGAATAACGGGTACAATAATTTATGGTACCGGTACGATGCAGCGCCATTCAATATCAAAGGTGTGATTCAATTAGACTTAATTAACGATGGCAATGCTTTAAGTTTTGAGGACAAAATAACCTTAGATGCTTACAACTATTCAACTGGTGCAGATTGGACGGTAAAGACCTTAAAAGCGTACGACCTTGACGACAACGAATTGACAGACGGCACTAATAAATTTGTACAAGGCTTTGCGAAAACTAAAATAGTTGCAGTGTTTGAGAATACTAACCCGATAGATTTACCAAGCGTATTCGTTCGCTTTGGTGCTGAGGTGTACGAGAGCGGTGGTATAAGTGGTTTGCATACTATTGACTCCCTTTATCCTGTTTCTGCTAGCGAATGGTTTGAAAATGATGCCAACGGTGGTTTGATTGAATTAGTGTTGAGCGGAAATGAGATAACGGCAACGGCTTATTTAGATAATACTAAGATACCAACGGGCGGAACTTTAACGCTTTATGCGAGAATATACAACGGCACTCCAGCCGATGGTAAATTGACGGAAGCTGGATTGTTTAAAGCGACCGAAGATGGTATTCTAAAACAACTTGAATAAATAAATTTGCGAGTATAAAAATAATTTAATTTTGAAGTTATGAGCGAGAAGATTAGCGAATATATAACAAGCGTTACAGCCTTAGCGAGTGGCGACCTTATGGATGTGAGTAAGTTAATTTCGACTTCTCCACTTGAATATCAATCTCAGAAATTAAACTACTCGGTATTAATAAGTGAGTTAAACAACGATTTGACTTTTCCTAATTTAGCAAATACTGATTTGACGAGTAGTATTGCTGGTAGGTCATTTTATTTGTACGGGAATACGGGTTCGGACTCTCTTAGATTTAGAAGCCTTGCTGGCAATCAAATTTTATCTTTATACGGTAGCGGCGGAGTAGTTATCGGAAATGCGACTACTTATGGTGCATTGCAAATTTACCTTAGTGCTTTAGATGCAAATGGCGATTTATATTATCGTAACGCTGGCGGAAATGTTGCGGCACTTCCAATAGGTACTGCTGGACAAGTGTTGACGGTATCGGGTGGAGGCATTCCTTCGTGGGCATCTATATCAGCACCTAACTTAGGTTCAGCAAACTTAACATCATCAGACGATGCAAGAACATTCACTTTAAAAAGTGGCGGAACGGCATCACAAAATTTGCAGTTTTTAAATTCTGGCGGTGGCAATTTATTAAAATTAAGTGGGAATAAAGCTATTGATTTTGGTAGTTCAACAAACACAATTAATCCAAAATTTTATCTCGACGGTGATATTTATCAGTATTTTAGTATTTACAATAAAACAAACGCAAATAGTATTTGTGATATATTTGCTGGTGCTATTTATGGAAATGGTGTTTTTTATTTAAAAAATAGTCTTGGGACACCTAATATATCAATGAACGCTGGAATAGGAGCTACTCCTCAAATGGCTATAATGAGTTTAGCTGGTCAATATTCAAGGTATCGTGTTTATAATTCGCTAGGCAATATAGTTGTTAATTTAGGTGCATCAAACAGCGATAAAGGTGATTTGGAATTATATAATAGTAGCGGAAATATTAAAGTAAACATAACAGCAGGTTATAGTGTTTTTGATGCTTTGATGAAAATTGGTGGAAGTTTTGCTATTGCAACAGCTCAATTACAAGTTGTAGGCAGCGGCTCAACATCAGCAACAACAACGGCACTTTTTGAAAATTCTGCAAGCGTAGCAGCATTAAAAGTAAAAGATGACGGCTATTGTATTTTAAGAGCAAATAACGCGGCAATAGCGAGCGGAGATTTAGCAAATAATGAAATGAGTTTTTATATTGACGAGGGAACCAATCATTGTGTTGTTAAAGTAAAATATTCAAGCGGAACGGTAAAAACAGGAACATTCAATCTAACTTAAAAATATATGTTAAAAATAACCAACACAGCAGAAACGGCATTTACATTCAGCGGAATAGAAATGCCAATAGGTCAAGATATTTACTTCTTTATCGAGAACTTCAATTCAAATAAAGGAGTGATGAATATCAATGCTTTCCCTCAAAAGTTAGTATCTGAAACGGTTGATGGTATAACAACAAACACCTATCATCCTTTGCCAAAAATAGACCAGTTAGATAGCGTAGGAATCGAAATAACGGGAGATGAAGAACTAAGCAAAGAAGGTTTAAAAGGCGTAGGACTGAGAGAAGATACAATTTACGAAGCATCGTTATTGGCAGTTAATTACTTTGAGGTTAATGTACCTTCAACGGTAGGCTTATTTTCAATCATCGGTTTAAATTTAGAATCAATATAATTAAAAAAAACAACATGAAAGCAGAACAAAAAAAACAATTAGCAGACGCGTTGAATTACATTTATAGCGTGAGTACTAAAGCAGCAGTTGAAAAACAATCTCACGATGTTTGTTTTGAAGCGGCAAAAGAATTAATGAAGTATATCGAATCAATCGAAGTCGAAGAAACTAAAGAAGATTAAACGATGCCAACGGGAGAATGTATCAAAGGTAATTTCATTATTATAGGCACTAACCCTATCGAGGAAGTGCCGAGTATTGGTGGCATTATACCAGCTTCACCCGTTGCTCAATGCTGCGCTAAGACTACATTCTTTGCAAGTACGCCAAGCGATGACGTGTTAAAAAATGATAAGACTTCTTTTTTGTGGCCGCTTTCTCCATTGGTTTCTGCTGCTGAAATGACCTTGCAAAAGGCAAACGCGAGCGGAACTTTTGTCGATGTACAAACACTAAATGACAATGATTACGGTACGTTCTATCCGCTTAATTTTAATAGCGATGACGATAACAGAAAGTACATTGGTTATCTATTAGATATGCGCTTAGTCATCTTAGATGATGGCGCTGGTCTGTATCGCGTTAAGAACGTGATTACAACTATACTCGGAAACAAGTCTTTGTATTCAAACGAATTTTGTTTATCCGAATACTCGCCAGCTTTGATTAACGGGACGGTTAGAATAGAAACTTACACAAACGGCATACGTGGCGCTGCTGGTTCACAAACAGACTTTATAGATTTTAATTCTATTAATTGGTATAATCAAATTCGACTTAGTGGTATGTTTGGTTTCACATCAAGCGAATACACGCGCGAGGAAGTGGAATATAACAACGGGCAGAAACAATGGGTTGTTGATGAGCAAAAGGAAAAGTACATTTTAAAACTTAAACCTATTGAGCAAGCTACAAGAAACTTCGTTAAGACCGATATTCTGCAAGCAGATGAAATCATCGTAACAGATTACAACAACACTAATCCTGATGAATTTATAGGTGTTTACGTTAAAGGTTCGGGAGGCTTTGAGCCACGACACAATATAAAAGAAGCGTTGCCAGTTGATATTAACTTTGACAGCGCATTTAATAACCAACGTAAAAAACGCTGCTAAATGAATCCGCAAAGCATTACAATATTTCTAACCATTGGCGGAACATTCGTCGGAATAATAGCCTACTTTCTTAATAGATTAATTCAGCAAGTTGATAAGATGACTGAGAAAGCGAATAGCATTGAAAATTCAATGACAAAATTAAGTGTCGAACTTTACTCTATCGATAAAAGATTGAGCGCAATGGAGAGAGATATATACGTTGTACATCGTAACGGAGTAACAAAATGAGTTTAGATGAAATTAATATAGCTTTTATTTCGTACGAACTATGACGATGTGGGAAAAGATAAAGGCAGAAGCTAAGGCGCGTTATGTAATTGGCTTCATGATAGGTGCTATTTTGGCGATTGCTTTTATACTTGCTTTTTTTGTTGAGTACCCTAAAAATAATGAGGTCTTGATAGCAAAATTAGAAACAGCGTTTAGCATATCATTTGGCGCGTTTATACAGCACGTTATGAAAACACCTGATAAAGAAAAAAACAATACTACAAATGGATAAGATAAGCACACACATAAGCTATGAGGAGGCAGTAAACAGCCCAACGGCAAAAGCAAAAGGTATAAGCAACGAACCAACATTAGAGCACTTGAAAGCAATGGTAACGGTGGCGGTGAAATGCTTTGAACCAGTGCGCAAATTTGCAAACGTACCTTTAAAGATTAATTCTTTTTATCGCTCACCTATTCTTAATAAGGCTATTGGTGGTGCAGTTGATAAGTTCGGACAAGCGAAGTCGCAACATTGCAAAGGTGAAGCGATTGACTTTACTGGCAATGGCAAGATTAAAAATTCATTGTTGTTTCAACACATTAAAACTAATTTAGAATTTGATCAGCTAATTTGTGAGCATCCGGTAAACGGTGAACCAACTTGGATTCATGTTAGTTACAAAGAGGGCGCAAATAGAATGCAGATATTGACCGTTGACAAAGAAAGTCCGAACGGGCGAGGGTATAAGAAAGGAGATTGCAATGAATAAGGAGGTAGCAATAAGAGATATAACTATTTTAGTGCTGGGCTTTCTAACAATCATGCTACTATTTAAAGGGTGCAACGATAGAAAAAGAAGCACATCGCTTGTTATCGACTTGCAGAATTATAGCGATAAGGTTAAAGAGTATGAAGATGCAAACGGTAATCTAATTGAGTACAATGCTGCGATGCAATTACTTGTTGACCAAAAGAGCGATGAGGTGCTGGCTATCGAAAAAAGATTAAAGTTAAAAGATACAGAGGTGTTGATAAAGTATAAATCAATTTTCAAGCACGACACAATCAATCACGTATTTCGTGAGCAGCTGCCTTGTACTGCCTTCATTGATTCATTTAGTATTGATAGCACTTACTTTAAATTTGATGCTGTTATAACGGAAAAGAATTTTAGTTTATACAATATTCAAGTACCCAACGAGCAGACGTTCATCATAGCTAAAAAAAAAAGCAACTGGCTTAAAGATGATTCGCTATCTGTAATAGTTGAGAATAGCAATCCCAACATAAAAGGAGAAAGCCTGAGAGCATTCACCTTCAAGCCTTCCCCTAAGTGGTACAATAGTTATAAATTCAAAGGCGCTTTATTTGCTGCTGGTGTTATTGGTGGTTTCTTGCTTGCTAAATAACGAGGCTGCAGCCTATCGCAATCTTCGCACAGATACCATTTATCAACTGCAATAGGTTTGCCACATCGGGCGCAATACGTTTGAGGCATACTACTTTTTATTTTGAATTAATCCTAATAGTTCAGATACTGCTTTTTCACGTTCTTGTTGAGCGTATTCCTTCATAGCCTTATGAAAGTAAAGGATATACTTTTCGGATACCTTTTCGTTGTGCGTTTCAAAACATTCTTTAAAGTGCTTATTCATTATTTCGTATGCTGTTTGCATATCACTATTGTTTAATAAGTTCTAATTCACCTATGGCGTTTGTGAGAATTTCAATAACATAATTTCCTTCATCTTCATCTTCGATGTTATCATATGTTAATCTAAATATAAAATTATCATCTTGGAAAAAACCAGTAACATTTTCTTTTATTCGTACTCCAAACCTAATTTTTGCACTTTCATCTAATTTGCTTAATAATTTTATTAAGTCGGATACATTAAATTCTTCTTTACCTTTTAATGTATTAATCTTGTCTATTTTTGCATTTAAATTTAATTTCATATTATTTTGTTTTTAGGGTTGTTTAACTATTTACTGGTTCAATGGTTAATTTAACTTCTATAATTGAAATTGCTCGCTTATGATGTTCTCTTGCCTCGTTTATGGAATAATACTGAGAAAAGAATCTATAAGGGACATCTGTTTTTTGGCTCAATGTTTCAATCATAAAAGTTTTCCATTCTTTTTGTGGTGTTGCTAAAGATTCTCGATATTCTTTAAGCCTTTCAGCATAATGAATAATATGCCATTTAGAAAGTTCAATGAATTCCTGAGGTGCGTTGTTGCTTTGCAGCCAATCAAGGTGCT
>Ga0208022_1000153_pt1 | contig 26056 bp, 24 predicted proteins | sample ColrivemetaGS747_FD_187622 | JGI IMG/M metagenome (GOLD analysis project Ga0208022, IMG submission 187622) | Estuarine microbial communities from the Columbia River estuary - Freshwater metaG S.747 (SPAdes) (version 2) | ecosystem: Environmental > Aquatic > Marine > Intertidal zone > Estuary ...
AAAATTACGATTTTATTATAATAAGATGTCAGATTATTATAATATTCTTGGTGTATCAAAAGAAGCTTCATCAGATGATATAAAAAATGCATATAGACGTTTAGCAAGAACAAATCATCCAGACAAGGGTGGTGATAAGGATAAGTTTCAAAAGATTCAGGAAGCTTATGAGATTTTATCAGATACAAATAAAAAAAATGCATATGATAACAAGGGCAATATGGATGATCCATTTGCATTTGGTGGTTTTGATCATCCATTTTTTAAACATCATATGCGTCAAGAACAACAATTTGTAAAAAAAAATGATCACGTGTATAATTGTAAGATATCTTTACAAGAAGTTTTTACTGGTGTAACAAAAAAGTTTCGAGTTCATAGAAATAAATTTTGTAAAGATTGTATTACATCTTGTTCAGTATGTAATGGTAAGGGTATCATTACTCAACATATACAATTGGGACCATTTACTCAAATTATTAAAAATACATGTAATCAATGTAGTGGTAGTGGTAAAAGTAATAACGCAGGTAAAGTATGTTCAACGTGTAATTCAAGTGGAAATGTTCAAGAAGAAAAAATGTTTGAAATACAGATAACACCTGGTATAAAAAACAAAGAACGTTTCGTATTTGAAGATTGGGGCGAACAACCAATTAGAGATAATGAATTACCAGGATCATTTATTGTTATTATAAATATCGATGATCACGAATATTTCACAAGATCCGGTATGGATTTATTATGTAATGTAAATTTAACATTTAAAGAAACAATGATAGGTAAGGATATTGTGATACCTCATTTTTCTGGCGATATAAATATAAATACATTAGGTTTTGGTATAATCAATCCTAATAGAGAATATATGATTCATAACAAAGGATTAGTAGATAAAGATGGTAAATGTGGTAATTTAAGAATAAAATTTATTATTGTGTATCCTGAAAGAGCATTTAATAATTATGAAGTTGAAATTTTAAACGAAACTTTTAATAAACTACTTTTTTAATTAAACAGAAGTAGGATACGAACTTGGATACGAACTTGTAGCTGTAGATTCTTGTTGTTTTCTACCACGGGTTTTATCTTTTACACGATTTTTATTTTTTACCTCGAGTTCAGAATTACGTCTACGACGTTTAACTAATTCTAAATGTTCCCTATTACGATTTCGTGTTTTAAAACGTTTTTCTAAAATCGAAAACGAATAAGGATAGTATTTGTAGAAAACAGATTGACTTGGATTATTATTGTTCACCCTTTTTGAAAAAATATTGCTAAAAAAAATAAAAATGATTGCTAATTGACTCTTCATTTTTATTAAATATAAAAAGAAAAAATATATTCACTTTTTCCTCAATAGTTATATTGATCTTTATTATATACTGAATAATATTAACAATGTTTCATCGTCAATTTTAAGAAATTCGTTCGTTTCTTTTTTATTAACTTCACGATTAAGAGTTTCTTTTTTGGTGTGATCTTTTTTGGTGTGATCTTTTTTGGTGTGATCTTTAGTTTCTTTTTGTTTATTATACATTTGTAATGTGATATATTTACTCATATACAAAATCGATTTATTATGACAAAATAAAAATAAAATCGATTTTTTATAAAAATTGAATAAAAATTCGATTCCATAGTTTTTATGGATAATTTAAATAATCGTTTAATAACGAAATCTGAAGTTGAAAATGTTCTAAATTATTTTGAAAATATTGGTGACAATGGTCAACGTTTAGTTATAAATAATTTAGAACACTACCAACAAGCATTTATTCACGAAAGTTATTATCAAGCTGTACAATATTTTTTCACTAAAAATGAAAATATTGATGATAAATCTGGATTGTTTTATTATGTACCTAAAGAGTCTAGTGAACGTCTTGAATATTTAGGTGATCATATTCTTAAAGCTGTAATGGGAAGATATTTGTTTGAACGTTTTGGTAATGAACGTGAAGGATTTTTAACAAGATTAAAAATTAAAATAGAGAAATGTTCAATGTTACATAAAATTGGTGTTACTTTGGGTTTTAAAAAATTTTTATTATTATCTTTGCAAGTAGAAAATCAAACAATATTGGATATTGATCGTGGTAGAAATACACCCAGTTATTACGAAGATGCATTTGAGGCGTTTATTGGATCTATTTTATTAGATTTTGGAGAACGTGGATATTTGTATGCTGATCGTTTTGTGAGATCAGTTATTGAAAATATTATTGATTTTGCTGAACTTATATCTAAGAATGATAATTTTAAAGATAGTTTACAACGTTATTTTCAATCTTTAAAATGGAAAACACCTATATATTCTTCTTTAAATGAAGAAGGACCTTTATATAGAAAAGTATTTACAAGAATGTTAACTATTAATAGTAACCAATATGAATCATTGGATAAAGCAGTAAAAAGTATGATTAAAATATATTCTTCAAAAATTTTAGAAGAATATCGTGTAAAAAATCCTCAAATCTATACTAAACTTATTACAATATATCAAAAAAATGATTACATTATTGGAATTGGCTTTGGTAGAAAAGTTACAAGTGCAGAACAAGAATGTGCAAAAACGTGTTTATTGAATCTGAAATTGGATTTGAATTTCTAATATAATTTTCTTTTAATTATATTTTTTTTATTTTATTAATATATAAAAAACATAAACAATGGCAAATTCACAATTACTTTCAACCGGTATGATATTTTTAATATCTGGTATTTTCGGAATAGCTACATCATCAATCGCAACACAATGTTACGATGACAATAAAGTATACAAAGACTCTAAAAAAGACAATTATTCTTTTGTACTAGTAAATTTAGTATGTAATATATTTATATTATTATTAAGTTTGTATTCATTATATTTAGGTTTTGTATCAATTTAATCACGATTAACCTAAATTCCATATTTTATTTAAATCTTCAGTTAAAATATTATTTATATCATATGATATTTTGGAAGGTTCATCTATATAATTTTTTACTAAAAAACCCAAAATTTTATATTGGATTGATGTTTCAATATGAGATTTAAAACATTTATGTTTATCATTCATTGTAAAAATATTCAACAAACGTTTAAAAACTTTTAAATCTATTTTCTGAATGTTTTGTTTAAGTATTTCCTCGTCAATATATTTTTTTCGATTAATTAGAAAATCATCTACATTAATTTCAAATAATTTGTATTCGTATACAATATTGACAAGTATATCTAATGATATTTTAAAATTACTCCGTTCTATATTTTCACACAATTCTAATTTTTCTTTTTTTGTAGTGTTTTTTCCTTTCTTATTTTTATCAAAATATTCATTCAACTTTTCAATAGAATTAATTAATATATCAACTATAAAAAAACAACAAACTGGATCTTGTAAAATCCTACTTTTAAAACCTTTGTAATTCAAAATTTTACAATAAATATTATTATTTGATATTCTTTTCACTTCATCATACGAATTAGTAAAATTATACGAAACATCTTTAAATGGTGTAAAATTAAATAGTTGTTTATCCCATTCTTTAATACTTTGGTCTATATCTGTGACTTGTTCGTCTACGTCCATAAGATCTTGATTATTTGTATTTTGTATGTTTTGTATGTTTTGTATGTTTTGTTTACCAAAACGTTTTTCGAATAAAAAACGATTGTTTTGTTTGAGATAATATCCTGGTATAACAACTGAATGTGATATATAATTATTATATAAATCCCAATTTTGATTTTCGTATATTTCATTGTAAATTAAATTTGAGATTGATATGTTATCCATTATTTTGCAATAATTTTCCAAAACGCATAATGAATCTTGTTTATCAAGATTTTTATCGATTGAATTTGTGTAATTTTGATAGATTGAATTTGTGTAATTTTGATAGATTGAATTTGATAGTGTAACAGGTTCAGATGAACCTAGTGTAAATAATTCTGAAAAATTAAAACGTTGTTTGTAATTAAATACATCTTCCATTTTTTCATTGAGGTCTTTATCTATATTTTTGATTTGAATATTTTCAATAAACATATCGAACTCGTGTTTCATTCTTTTACTATAATACCATTGTTCTAATAAAAATAAAAGCTGTCTAATGTCATACTCTGATTTTTCAATTAATATTTTTATTTGTTGTTTTGATAAATCCAAATCTTCTTCTTTAACTATATCAATTGATAGTTTTGTTAATTCCAACAAACTTGGTTTTTTAAATTCTAAAAAAGTACAATTTTTATAATTTACAAAAATATCTTTATATCTTATCGAATTACAAACAAACACCATTGGTATATTAATATTATGTTTTGTATATACCACGTCTATAAAATTTTCTATACCTTTATCACACAATTCTAAATTATCTACCAAAATCATATTTGATTTATCCTTTCTTGATTTCTGATTCCATTTATCTATATTAGCTAGAGTTTTATCCCTAAAATTTACCAAACCCTGTATAGTTTCTACTAATTTGTCATTTGATTTTATTGTATCTGTATCTATTTCATACAAATTATATCCTTTAAATAAACATTCAACTGTAACTGTTTTTGAACACCCCATAGGTCCATATAAAAACAATATTTGTTGAACTGGTTTAGAATCATCGGCGTAATCTTCAACATTTTTTATCCATTTTCTTATATGATTAACAATATCTTTATGGAATAAAGCCTTCTGCGTTGTTGGTTTGTATTTTTGAGCTATCATATGTATATAATATTAATTCGGTTTAAATTTAATTTTTTTATTAGCATAAATGAGTATTAAATTAACAAACAACAATATGTACATATTTTTTTAAAATTTTCACACTTAATACAATATAATTCTAAGCAAATATTACATTCATTTAAATTATGAGTTCTATCACATATTTCGCATCTATTATAATGATCAGGATGTTTTATACTGTTTAATGTTATCCATTTATCCATTATTTTATCAATTTACGAACGCGCGTAATTTAATCAATTATTTTTATAGAATATATAACAAATAATTTTCACGTTTTTTGACCATTTTTATTATATATAATAATAGAAAACAATATATAATAATAGAAACGATGACTATCATACAAGAAAAATTACAAAAGTATTTAGAAATCCAACGACAATTAACAGAATCTAGAAAACAACAAAAATTATACAAAAATGAATTAGACACGTTGGAAAAAGAAATAAAAGAATACATGACCAAAAATGATATGGATAGTATATCTTTAAAAGAAGGTGAAATTGTTCTTTATTCTAAAAAAATATCACAAACGTTTAAAAAAGAGGTGATTATAGAGAAATTAACTGAACAATTAAAAGACAGCAAACGAGCTGAAGAATTGACGCAATCTATTTTACAAAATAAAAAATTTTTACTCGAAGATAAGATCAAGGCCATTATAAAAAAGAAATAAATATAATTATTACTGATCTTCATCTGAATCATACAAATTTATAATTAACGAATATGAATTAAATGTCACATTTGGATTATCAAGCGAGTTTATTATAGTTGTATTGGATTGTGACGTATCACTGTTCATTTCAATTACACCGTTGTTTATTTCAATCACATCGTTGTTCATTTCAATTACACCGTTGTTCATTTCAATTACACCGTTGTTCATTTCAATTACACCGTTGTTCATTTCAATTACACCGTTGTTCATTTCAATTACACCGTTGTTCATTTCAATTACACCGTTGTTCATTTCATTTTGTAATTCAAATATAATTTCATTTAGTATATTTTGTGCTTGTATGTCTACACGTAGCGTAGGGTCTGTTCTTGGTATGATTGCATTGTTGATATTAATTGGTGTAAGTAATCCTTGTAGAAATGCATCGTCATCATTTTCGTCATCTGATGAATAATTTATATAAGTATAATTTCTTTTTGAATTCATCTTATATTTTTCTAAAAAATCATCTTCTACATAATTTTTAACAAAAAACAATGTATCAGGATGATAACAATCTATAGATTTGTAAAATATTGTTTCCGAATAATCTTTAATATGAGATCTGTTTTCGCTTAATAAAAAGAGAGTTTGTTTATATGGTAAAAATTTTAAATGTTCAGGTGAATCTTTAAAGCTATCGTAAAGAGAGTCGTATACTCGAAATCTAATTTCTGGTAATAAGGATTTTAACATATGATATACATATGAACATCTCCTTATATATTCTAAATTAGTAATTCCTGTTTGATGTTCTTCTGTTGTACAATCACCTTTATCGTGTCCTGAACAAATAAAATCGCTACACATATATGTAGGTACATATGTTTTAACGAAAATATCAGTGTCAAAACGGAAACATCCACCAACACCACTTGTACTCCAATGATCTCCTAATCCTTTTGATTTAAATCCAATCCTTCCGCACGCATAACATCTTTCTATATTATGATGAGATAGACCGTTGCATCTTTCTGTTTTATATAAACTTATTTTGCAAATTGGACATATGAAATATAAATTGATATTTTCTATAACGTCTTCGATTTGCTTTATAGCAATCTCTTCTGTAATCTCGTTATTAACATAAAGATAAGAACTTTCTTCATAATTTCTTGTTGAAACATTTTCGGAATTACACCCAACATCTGATAACGCGATTGATTTATTATAATAGTAATTTAACACGAGTGGATTTTCATTTTCATACTTTGTTTTACAATCATAACAATCACTTTGATAATATGACAGCATTTGTTTACAATTAAAACAAAAACGTCTTAGGCATTCTGGGTTTTGTGTGCAATCAATAATCAAATCACCTATAGGAGTATTTTGAATTGACTCATTTTCTAAAAGAATTTCTGTATTACATAATATATCTTCTAATCCATAATTTCTAGAACGATATCTGATAGGACATTTTATAATACTAAAACCAGGAAAGGCGAAATTATTAGAATGAGATACATAATTAGACCATTCTTGTTCATTACATATTTTTTTTATTAAATGATGATCAAAAATATTTTTAAATCCAATTGATGTTACACATTCTTTAAAGGGATATGGACAAGAAAAATGAGAAGAAGTTTCATTTATAGGATGGTTTTCATAATTATTAATTAATCGTCTGATGCAAGAAATGCATATATAATGTATACCACAAACACTTTTAACTATCAAGTCGTCTGGAATTTTTTCATTTTCAAAAAAACTATTTTCTATATCATTTAATGATAATATATCATTTGTTAAAAATTTATAAATATAATCTTTTTCGCTAAAACAAACACAACAACAAGTTTCAGAATCATTTCTCACTTCATAATCTTGTTTAGGAAAGGTTTCTGAAAAAATTATTCCGTTTATTTTATTTAACGTGTTCATTAATATATAGGCAATATATTTATTTTACTTTTATTAGTTTTATTAAAAATAAAAGTAAAAAGATTTCTATGTATATTCAAATGTAAAATTCATTTTAAACCACAAAGGTGATCGAATACATGAATCGTATGAATTATAAACTTTTATAGACAATGTATTCATATTTACATCATTATTTATATAATATTGTGAGTTGGGTAGTTCTACGATATATGTTTTCCCAAAATATTTTGATACATCTACATCAAATGATTCGAAATAACAAAAGTCCTTTTTTGACGTGTTACATTTCTCAAGTTCAATTTTATTAATAAATATTTTTATATATAATTCATCGTATAGATTTAAACACGATGGTTTATCGGCTATGTAAAAATTATTATTAAGATAATCTGTTTTAACGAATCCTAGCATATCATATAATGCGACTTCGTCTTTTGCGTGTAAAAAAGATAAATTAAAATTTATTGGTCTTGTTAAACGTTCTAGATCTATAACTTCGCAACAAAAACATACTTTGTTCTTTATTTCGTCATTATAAACTTTGTAAAGATAATCCTTGTTTTTATTTATAGACACGTTATTCATACATTCTGATATAACTTTTAATAGAAAATCAATTTCATAATAACCAATTGGTATCGTAACAAGAGTTTTTTTGTTTTGTTCTATTAAATAAAATTTATTATTGTTTTCTGATATATTGTACATATTGCACTTTATTTTCACTTTGTCTAAATTTACTGTTTTTATATTATTTAAAGAAACGTGGTACGTATATGTACCATTTTCATATATAGCGTTTTCTGAAAACAATTCTTTATAATATATTTTATAATAATCAGATACATCATCCATCCCATGTAACTCTCTAGAGTTTTGCTTGTCTTCAGGGTTTATATAAACTTTCTTATCTATTTGTTGTGAAATAATAACAGGTTTAGATATCTTTTGCTGTTGTTGCTGTTGTAGTTGTTGTAGTTGTTGCTGTTGTTGTTGCTGTTGTTGCTGTTGTTGTTGCTGTTGTTGCTGTTGTTGTTGCTGTTGTTGTTGCTGTTGTTGCTGTTGTTGTTGCTGTTGTTGTTGTTGCTGTTGTAGTTGTTGTTGCTGTTGTAGTTGTTGCTGTTGTAGTTGTTGTTGCTGTTGTTGTTGGTGTTGGTGACGTTGTTGGATTTCTTCTTGATGATTTTCTTGTTGTTGTAATGTGTATTTTTTTTTTAGATCGTGCAAAAGGATATATTCAAATTTTGATACTGTTATTTGATTTAATTGTATTAAAATATCTTCTAAATCTGAATTTCCAGATGATAGAGATTTATTATAAATTGTGTTAAAATAATCTTTGAAGATTAGTTGTTGTAGATCATTCATATTTTCCTTATATGAATTTAGGTGATTAAAGAAAATGGTTCTTAAGTTAGGATAGGCATTTAGTATTTTTGTTGTTATAAGTTCAAACAGATAACCAGAATTTTTTTGTGAAATAAAAATTTGTTTAAAAGAATCTGCTAGATTACTCATTCTCTGATATATATAAATATAAAAAGTATTATTGTTTTCCACAAGTGTGTTTAAAAATAACTATATTTTTCTATTAATAAATATAAAAGGATGTATCCCGCAACCGAATTATTAAGAACTTCATTTATAAAAGGTGTAGCAAAAACCACAGCTAGTGTTACAGTATTAGGAGTTGTTGGTTTATTTTATTATTTATACAATAATGTTTTCGACGAAAAACAAGATATATACAAAAAAACTAAATTGGATGTAAAAAATTTAGCCAAAGTTTTTAATAAAGACAATAAAAAAGATAATAAAAAAGAGAATGTAGAAATATCCTCAAAGGGTGAAATAAAAGAAAGTTCTAACACAATTGAAACGTGTGATTCTGCAGGTGTAGATAATACAGATGTAGAAGTGAATTACATTCACGATTTGGATGTATTTGAAAAAAATGTATACGAAGAAAAAGATAATATGAATTTTAAAAAACTATTTGATAGATTGTAATATGTTTGAATAATTAATTTAGTCAATAATTATTTTTTAATGAATAATTATTTAGTTAAGATTATATTTAAAGGATGAAACTGCTGCTAAAACTGGTATTATCATAAATTTATAAGTTTTGTTCTTTTAGATTTACGCATCCAAGATTATTTATAGAACAATGTGATTTTAAATCAAATGTGAAATTCAATGGTTTTTTATATTCACTTGATCTTTTTTCTTTGAATGTATCTTTTATTTGTAGTCTTGTATTTATACCTATATAAGAATTATCGTACACTGTGTTTTTGTAATCTTCATTAAATGGTTGGAAACGATCAATATAAATACCACTAAGTATATTACAAGGTCTTTTTGTTCTTGTATATTCTGGTACTAGACGATTTTCTTTACATTCATTGATTTTAAAATCTATCTTTTCAGATTGTTCTGGATCGTATTTGTGGGTGGGACATTTAGAAATATCGAATTTATGACCTTTAAGATCACTTTCTATATCTACGGCTGAACTTGGAATACTTTTGAATGGGTTTTGCATAAATGGTGATGTACTTTCAAAACATACATCTTTTGATTCAGATACATTAACGTCTGTCATCCATTTGAATGGAGCAGAACTTTCTTCATCTTTTTTTTCTAAAGCACATCTGTCATAACTAGATCTCGTGAACGAAAAATGAGACATTATTATGTATATAATATACATATTTAAAAAAATTTTAATCAAAAAATGACAATAAATATATTTTTAATGTAATTTTTTAATGTAATTTTGTAGTGTTACTACGTTGCTATAAAAAAATGAAAAAAAGATATATTTATTGGTATATAAGATGTTATATGGAATTGGATTTCCAATAGTTATTTTAGGAATTTTTTCCTTTAAGTTGTATAATGATAATGATAAAGGTGATGGGTTTAAAAGTACAATTGATTGGTGTGAATCAAATCATTTGTTATCTACATATTTTGCAGAGTATTGGAATACTATAACTGGTATTTGTATTTTACTATCTAGTTTGGTATTTTACTATAATTATAAAAAATTTATTTATGAATCTAAATATACAATTAATTTTTTAAGAATTACTGTATTATTATTTATTGTTGGTATAGGTACAATGTTGTTTCACGCTACATTATTTTATCCGTTTCAATTGTTAGATGAATTACCGATGATATTATTGGCTAATGAATATGTAATATTATTAATGTCATTGAAAACAACACAAATGGCAATTCCCAAAACGTCTTATGATTATTTAAACAAGGGACTTGTTATAACAAACAAGTCCTTACCTTTTATTATCTTAAGTTACTTTATTCATCCACTATTACAGATTGTAACCTTTCATATTGCTTTAAAGATTTCGGAATTGTCACTATTGTATATATTGTACAATTTATCAAAAAAATTAAATCATATAATATATTCTAAAATTTATATAAATAACGACTACATTAAACGTCAAAAACAAATGTATAAACAAAGAATAATGATGACAAGTTTTGTAGATTTAAATAGAACACACACTAATAGTAATTATTTAAGAGATTCTATTTTACTACAAAAGTCTCAAAAATTGTTAAAAATATATTTAACAATGAAAATAGATTTAAAAAATATTATTCAAAATAGTATATACTTGTATAGTTCAAGTATGTTTTTATGGTGTATTGAAAATATGTTTTGTAAATATGTAGAGTCTTTGCAGTTACATGCTATTTGGCATATATTATCAAGTATAGGTATTTATCATTTAAATATGATAATGAAAAAGCATATTGAAATTGAAAACTTTTCTTCAGATGAGATTTTGTAAAATATATTGGTGTCTATATTGGTGTCGTTGGTGGTGACATAGTCGTTGGTGGTGACATAGTCGTTGGTGGTGACATAGTCGTTGGTGACATAGTCGTTGTTTCTTTTTCGGTTGTTGACGCTGGTGTTAATATAAAATAAATTGCCACTCCGACTAAAATAAAAAATAAAATGCAACATATAATAATCACAGGATTCATTGTATTAATATATATAATATTAATATATATATTATTTTTTTAGAATACATATTATTTTTTTAGAATACATATTATTTATGACAAAGGTGATGTCCAGATAACTTTATTGTCTTTATTTGAGATTTCTAAGCTACATTTGTTATTTTTTTCTAAAAGATTTGCTTTATATAGTTTGTTAATGTTAACATCAGATGATCCGGACTCCCATATTTTCTGATTATTTTTATCAACTAACACTAAATTTCCATTATTAGTAATAGACATTGTATATGGTTTTTCACCTATGTTAGTTGTATTTGATTGCCATATGATTTGATTTGTACGTTTATCGACTAAACTAATATTTCCATCGTTGTGATTTGTTAAAACACAATTTTTAGTTGTTAATTGATTTTTACAAGGGCGAACACCTCCACATAAAGCTGGATTTCTAGTTATATCAGTTAATAATTTAGATTCATTTCTGGCATTTATGATATCATCTCTTGTAACAATTGTTGTATTTGAACCAACAGGTTGTCTTGATACAAATTCTGGCATTTGTTTACAAGGATTTGCCCAAACCCCGAATTTACCTTCTGTAGAAGGGCATTTTTCATCAAGAACTGTTTTATATAATTTACCACACCAATGATTTGGATCTTTTAGTCCATCTTGTGTACAAGTTAATAAATTGTAATTGACGGTACTTTCTAATGTGTCAAAAACGCCTCTAGTTGGTAAATTTTTGTTTCTTACACCATCTTTAGATAAATATTGATTTACAAAATTGCAAGATATATTATTTGGTATTTTGAAATCATCTTTAATCATGCAATTTGTGGTATCGTCTTTATTTTTACTTAGACATTGAAATGTTTTATTATCTATAACTCTAATTATAGGTAAAGTATTATTTTCTTTATCAGAAACACATCTTAAATCAGAAAAGGCATTTGTTACTATTACTGCATCAAGTGTTTCACGACCTTTTGTTGTAATATAATACAAGAAGAATAAACATAATGTTAATATAATCAAATCGCGTATCCTCATTTATAATACTACTAAATAAAAACTAAATTAATAAAATCTTAAGAAAATTGAATATGAAATAAAAAATAGATAAATTAATATGGATGTTAAAATATCAACTATTACTTTGTCTACTAAATTACAAGATTGTCAGTTAAATTTAACTAACATTGGTAAATATTTAGATATAGACAATGATATTATTGGTATTAAATATAATTATGCAGGATTGAGTATTATGAAAGGGAAATATTCAACTACTATTTATAAAAAAGCCAAGACAAAGGATGTCAATAAGATTAATCAAAAGTTATTTTATAATCAAATATCTATAATTGTAAATAATAATGATAATAATGTGAATGTAAAATTATTTGCGAATGGAAGTTTACATTTGACTGGTTGTAAAACTATTTGTGAGGGTAGAATTGTAACAAGAAAAATATATGATAAACTCAAGACATTAATTGATAAAAAAGATATAATTCTACTTACAAAAGATATTAATGGTGTTTTACTTGATAAAGATAAATTAGTGTATTCATATTCATCTAATCAGATTATTGGTTATTGTAAAGATATGGATATGAAAGGGTATGTAATCAATAATAAAGATTATATAATCGATAATAAAACAAATCAGTTTATAACTGAAAAAATGGAAACTCAGAGAAGGCATTTTATTAGTAATTTTGATGGCGATTGTATTGGTCATACCAAAATCGAATTAATGAAAAATAGACACAAATTTTATAAAAGAAATAATAACATTTATTTCGATTCAGATAATGGTTTGATTTATTATAATAATGAATCTATTATAGGTGAAGTAGCTTATTATATTAATAAGGAAAATATTATAGATACATCACAATTCGATGATATTATGGAAATAGATTATGATTGTAATCCATTTACGAATAAAAAACAAGAAATATTTGAAACTCTAGAAGATGATCAAATTGATTTGAATGTAAATTGTATGAATGTTTATTTTAACATCAATTATACAATCAATAGACAAAGATTTTATGAGAGATTGATTTCTATGAATTTTATTTGTAAATACAAACCAGAATCGTATTCTGGTATAAAAATTGTATATAAAATACCTTTATATGAGTCGAAATGTAAATCATCAGGTATTTGTCCGTGTACAAATAAATGTACATGTATTAATATTACATTTTTGGTATTTCAAAGTGGAAATGTTATAGCTACAGGTTTTAAAAATCTACAACAAATCGATGATATAACACAAGAATTTTATAAAATCTGTGAATTAGTTAAAAAAGATATTAAAAGAAGACTTTTTATACAATAGGTAATTATAAAAAAGTTTATTTCTTTATAAATTGTAAGCAAATGTCATTGGGTGTAACTATAATTGATAAAGTTCATCAAAAAGTATTAAATGAAGGTGGTAAAAAATATGGTATATTAATTGATGACTCAATATCTGATATAAAAACAAAAATTTTTGTAAATACTGATGATTTTTATAAAGAAACAATAATGTATTATCCAAACTTGGTTCGATTACAAATAGATGACTCTAAAATAATGGATAATAGTAATCTGTCATTGAATTATTCTTCTATACCAAAAAAACCTATTGTTTATGTTACATCAATATTTGATATTATTGTTGAAAAACAGAAATATTACGATTTTGATTTAGAACCATATAAATTATATATGGATTTTAAAAATGATAATGACGTGATATATGAGTTGTATGAAAAATTATCAGAAGAATTCACAGATCTTACACAAGATGATTTTCATATGATTATTAAAATGAAAATATTTAATTTTAACAAATCATCTGAATCGCCTATAATTAGTTCCGATGAAAGTGCTAATATAATGAAAGATATAAAAAATTTTTTTAATACAATAAAAAACGAATATGATACACAAGTACAAAAATACAAACGAGAAAAAGATTTATTAACAGATTTTTATAAACAAGTTTATTCTTATAAACCAGGTGATTATTATAAAGCAAATGAAAGTAATTTTATTTACACTACAATTAATTTTACTTTTGCAAGTAAAGATCACGATAGTTCTATATCTGGAAAGTTTATAAAATTGTTACAAATATTTAATCTTATAGAATTATCAGATGAAATTCCATTAGTTATATTTAATGATAGTCCTAGAAAAGATCCAAAAATTAAAATATATAATCGTCTAGTCAATACATTAAATGAAAGTACAATACGATCATGGATTTTAAATGAAAAGAAAAAATTAAAAAAAGAAACTTATAAAAAAGTACGTGGTTTGATGTTTAAATGTAAAATAGATCTTAAAACTTCAAAACCACAAAATAGTTATATGACAGTTTTGCTTAATGAAAACGGTGTAATGAATGTTAAAATAAATTTCGAAGAAGAAGATGATCAAAGATCTTTTGAAAGTATAAAAGATAAATTGTGTGAAAGTATTGATAATTTAGTTGAAACATTAAATAGTTTATATGGTGTCTTTACTCAATCTAAAAGACTTATGCGTTGCGAAGATATGAATTGGGGATTAGTATCTATAAGTTCATTACTAGAAACTGATAAAAAAATAAACAAGGCTAAATTTAAAAAAATGTTAACCAAATATGAAGGATCTAGAATTTTTGATGGAAAAGATATAAAAGATATCATATCTATGTATTATAAACGTTTTGGTAGACGTGATTCTGAAACTGATATTGAGAGTGAAAGATTAGGTATAACTGTAAATATTCGTGATAATCCTTATAAATTAAATTCAAGTACAATTGTCATATATGGATGTCATCATTTAATACAATTACAAATTATAGTAGATGAAATAATAGTATTATCTCAAATGTCTGAAAAAATAGAATTAAAGAAAAATATATATGAAGATGATGAATCAGAAGAAGAAGAAGTTGTATTAAAAGAACGAAAACAAAATGTTAAAAAAATAAGAGAAGCAGGTGGTAAAGCATCTTCTATTACTTGTCAAAAAAATCGTCAGCCAAAGATTGATAATGAAACAGAAATAACAGATTCTGAACTAGTATTAGTATATAAAGATAATAAGTATGTATGTGAAGGTACAGGTGAACATAAATATCCAGGTTTTACAAAAGATGGTATACCGTGTTGTTTTAAAAATATTGGTAAAGGAATGGAAAGTATTATCAGTTCTGAAATATTAGAAATAAAAGTTCAACCTTCTAATTATACAGTTGATATAATTGAAAATTCGACTGGAAAAACATTTACGACATTTGTTATTAAAATTACATCTGAAAATTTAGAAAATATAGATTTATCACATTCAAGATATTTTTATTTAGATCCAACAAAAACTACAGAATTTCCATTAGTTCATATTCATAATCAAGATTTAATTGATCGAATACAACGAGATGAAACAAATAACAAAAATGAATCTATATGGTTAACAGAAGTACCTTTGTATCAATTGATTTCTAAACCTAATAAGAATACGTGTTTATTTATACCTAATTTACATAAAGCAACAAAGGATAATATTAATGAACAATGTCAACATCACTCAAAGGAACACACATTTGGTTATAATATAAAATCTTATCCTTGTTGTTTTGAAAATAAGCCAGTTACTCATAGAGTTATAAAACAAGATAAAGCTTCTATAATAAAACAACATATTATAACAACAGATAAATTATTAGGTCATAAACGTCAGGGTATACTTCAACCAGGTCTTAATGAATTATTTAACGAAATAGTATCTGACAAATCAGGAGCATTTTTAAGATGGGGTGTTAATCAAAATCAATTGTCTTTTCTTAATTGTATTATAGAATCTATAAGCAATCGTTCTGAACTAAAGATTGACACAACATATTCATTGAAACGATTTTTATCAAATTTTTTAATAAATCATCCAAATCAATTTTTAAAACTGAATAATGGTAATATTAGTTTACGATATGGTGACTTGCAAGAATATTTAAATGTATTAAATAGCGAAACTGCAGTTGATTGGAGTGATATTATTGATTTAGTACAAATGGCATTAGAATGTAATGTATTAATATTAGATATTCCTTATGTAGAAAAGTTATCTAAAACAACTTTTGTTTATAAAGATATGAGACTTGTTTGTAATTTAAATATTAAATATGATTTATCAAAACCATTTATATTTCTTATTAAAAAACAAAATGCATTTGAATTAATTGTCAGGAATTCTTCAGCTATCTGGAATAAAAAATCCGAAAAAATGCAAATTTCAGAGACAACACCTATTGTTGATTTCGCTTTTAAATACGATACTTTAAAAACACCACATACCAATATTGTTAACTTTTTTGTTGATTATTACAAAACATCTTGTGTAAAAGAAAATAAATTTCCTGACAAATATCCATATGAAGAATTGTATGACGCGAAATATATTATAGAAAGATCAAGTGGAAATAATAAAATTTTAGTACAATTAGTTAATCCATTTAACAAAATAAATTTTTTAGTTACGAAACGTGGTTTGATTATACCAGTTAAAGAAACTGGGATATTAGATAAAACTGGATCTGTTTTATTTAATGATTTTGTATTAAAAGATAAAGTTATAAATATTGAAAAGATGATAGATTTGTTGAATGATTTTAATAAACAGGATATTTCTCCAAAAATGAAATTCTTAGGAATAACTGTTGATTCGAATGATATGTCAACTGGTGTATTGACGAATTTTGGACAAACGCTTCCTACTAAAAAAATACCTGTAAACAAACAAATAAATATACCTGTCTTGAAAACTAAATATTATTCAGATGTAGATCTATTCTTGTCAGGTAAAGATAAAAAGCTTAATTCTGAAGTTAAGTATAATCAAGAAACGAATGATGTAAAAGACAAAATGTTTATGTTGAAAAAATCAATAGGAAAAAATATAGTTGGAGATGATAACGCTAAACAAACTATTATTAATATTAATAAGGATCCACTCGTTTCGAAAAGAGATAAAATTAAAAGGATAAAAAATATATTGCTTGATTTTGTTGACAAAGACCTTGACCTTGGTCTTGACAAAGACTATTTATTGGATAATTTGTCAAATGAAATTATAAACGATAATATGGAAAATACTATATTAAATAATTTAATAGTATCGGAAAACTTTAATAGTGAAGAAATAGTAAAACGTTCTACAGAATCAGTTTGGTTAAATATAGGAGATATTAAAAAATGGTTTAAAAAAATAAAGATGTAAATAAAAAAATCTTTTCGTTTTTAATTGTAATATTATTTAACAAAGAATAATATAATGATTTCAGAAGAAGATTTGACTAAATATAACTCTTCTGCAAAAATATGTGGTATTGTTTTTAGAGAAATAGTTTTTAAAATATCTAATAATGAAATGTTAGAAACAAATCTCTTAAATGAATATGGTGATCGACGTATATTAGAAGAATGTAGTAAAATATACAAACGCGAAGATAAAAATATAGCATTCCCCACTAGTATAAGTTTGAATGATTGTGTTGGTAATTATATATATGGAGAAGGTCGTGATGATTATAATATGATCAAAAATGGAGATGTTGTGAAAATAGAACTTGGTGTGAATATTGGTGGATGTATTGCGGTATTAGGAGAAACAATTATTTATAATTCACAAGGAAACCAACACAACAATTCACAAGAAAATAGTTCCGACAAAGACTATAATAAATATCTTGATTTGTTAAATGAGTTGTCTTTATCCATTCCTAAAATGATAATTCCAGGTGGTTTAAATGATGATGTAAAGATAATGATAGAAAGTAAATGTACTGAAACGGGGTGTTTTCCAGTTGAAAATTCAATTAGTTATCAGCATATCGATGGTCAGTTAGTAACAGATGATTCAAAATATATTATAACAAATTATCAAAAGTATTATGATGATGATGATAATTTGGCAGTTCCTGAAAATATATGTTTTGAATTTGAAGCTGGTGAAGTGTATACTATAAATTTAACAGTAATACCAAATGATTATGAAAAAGATGATGAGACACAACACGAATATTATGAACCTCACGAATCACATATTTATAGATTTAATGATAATTATTATAGTTTGAAATTAAAAATGTCAAGAGAATTTTGTTCTGAGTCAAAAAATAAACACAATACCAATGCATTTAATTGTTTACCATATAAAAAAAATGCTAGATGGAGAGTAGGTATTAAAGAATGTTTAGATAATAATATATTAGACGAATATCCTATTATATATAATAAAGATAAACTACCAGTATTCCATAAAAAGTTTACATTGGTTGTTTCGGATAATAAATGTTTTGAGTTGAAATATCAAAATGCTAAAAAGAGTAAAGTTTAAATAATGACAATTTACTACAAAATTTATTATAATTTATTATAATTTATATAATTATAATAAAAAATGATGGAAAGATGGAAAAGATTACATGAAAAGTACAAGGAATTGAAAGAAAAAAATGATAAAGATATAAAGTATATTAGAAATATAAATTTTAGATCCCGTTTATCACCTGAAGAAATTTCTTATATTAAATCATTACCTGAAGAGAAAAAAATAATCATAAAAAGAATAACTGATCAGATTAGAGAAGACGAACGTATAAAAATGTACCCGCCCAAGGTTGTTACAGGAGAAGAGTTGGAAAAATTAAAGGGGAAAATACGCAATTCACCTGAATTTGAAAAAATGTTACAAAAGATTGAACAACAAAAAGAAGAACAACAGAAGGAACGAAACAAATTTGTATTACCAGAAATACCAACAAGCGATTTCTCAATTGAATTTAATGATTTCAAAAAAAACGAGTTACAGACAGGTGGTAGTAGTTTAATATCAGATCAGAATATGAAAATACTAATAAAAAAATTGTCATTTGGAGATTTCAAAAGATTATGTACATTAGATAAAAACCTTAAAAAATGGTGTTTACATAATAGAAGTTGGATTTTACAACATTACAAAAAACGCGATCAATTATAAAAACACGATTAATATAAATCTATAAATCAAGTAAATCTATAAATCAAGTAAATCTTCAAGATCATATCTTTTAACACGAGTATCAAAATAATTATCCTTTTGTTTTACTGAATTATTATAAAAAGCGGAATCATCATAAAAAGAATCATAGGATGTATCCGAATCAGAATTGTATGATGATTTATTAGACAAGTCTTGAGAATATATACTTGATGGTTCTGATATATATGAATCTTTATCAGAACTCTCATCAGAGTATCTATAAGACTTTTTTCTATCACCATCATATAAAAACGTACTGGAATCTAATCCATCAGATTCGACGTCTTGTAATTCGTCGTTTTGTAATTCTTCATCTTGTGATTCGTCGTCTTGTGATTCGTCGTAGAGATCAATGATAGACTTAGTTGATAAATCAGATAGATCATTAATGACATCTACTTTACGTGGTATAAATGTTGTAGTGTATTTTTGTTTATCTGTACTGTAATATGTTACTGGTTTATCTTTACTATTTGGCTTATCTTTACTATTTATATGTGTTAGTAATTTCGAATCAATATCAGACAGATCATCAGAAAATGTATTTGACATATTTGATATTGATGTAGGTTTGTAGATAGACATTTTACTTGGAATTTTAGTTATCACATTTCTAGATTTATCTGTACTGTAATATTGTGCATATTTTAGATTTTGCATGTCGTCAGAAACATTTGACGTGGATGTTTTATCAGATTCTTTACTTAATAATTTTCTTAACAAACGTTTAGACATCTTATATATACATAAGAAATAAAAAATGAATTTTATTTTATATGTAACATAAAAAGTATGTTTGATTTTCTTAAAAGAAAAAAAAATTCACAGTCGTTTGAAAATAACCCTGAAAACACTAATTTATCATTTAGTAGTGATAATCAAGATACACCAGAAGATTGTCGTATGCGAGAAGTTGTATATTTTAGCACAGATAAAGAATGTTATATAAAAACATATATTCCAGAACGACTGCAAGTAATTCAAAAACCATCAGAAAATGAATATAATAGTCTAAACAGTTATCAGAATTTAAACCAAAAGATTTCATTTGAAAACGATTCTTATTCTCGTAATTCTTACAATTCTTATTCTCGTAATTCTTACAATTCTTATTCTCGTAATTCTCGTAAAAAAGATACAACAAAAGAAGGTGTAGATATATTAAACGATATATTGGATTTGTATTTTGATATGATTAATGATAATGTAATTAATATATTCTCAAATTAACTAATTAATATATTCTCAAATTAACTAATTATTGATAATTCTTATTTTATTATATTTTATTAATATAATATAAGATGTTGATGATAGTGGATAAAGAGTTGTATAATAAAGTAAAACGAATGGCTGATAAAAAATTCGAGTCTAAAACTGGTATATATAAATCTAGTTGGATTGTAAAAGAATACAAACGTTTAGGTGGTAAATACAAGGGGAAAAAACCATCTACGAAATCACCTGGGTTAAAAAGATGGTATAAAGAAAAATGGGTTGATTTAAATAGACCTATTAAAAATTCAAAAGGCAAAGTAATAGGATATAAATCTTGTGGAAGAAAGAGTACATCTAAAAATAAATATTCTTCTAAAAGTAAATATCCTTTGTGTAGACCAAGTAAAAGGGTTACGTCCAAGACACCTAGGACATATAAAGAAATTTCTAAAAAAAGTATTTCTAAAGCCAAACTTGATAAAAGTAAAGTAAAGGGGACAAAAAATATTACATTTGGAGGAGCAACTGGTGGTAAAGCACAATATTATGGTAAAAGAAGTAGTGTAATGATACCTGTACCAACAAATGTAAAGAAAACAGCATTATATTCTTTTAAATTGAAAAAATTAGGTTTTAAAGGTGGTGTAGAAACTGGGTGGAAACGTGCAAAGCAACTTGCAACAAAGGAAAGTATTCCAATTGAAGATTTAAAATATATGAGAGCGTGGTTTGCAAGACATATTATTACAAGTTATCCCACTTATAAGAAATGGAAACTTGCCGGAAGACCTAAAGATAGTTCTTGGCATAATAGAAGAGGTATCATATCTTGGCTTATTTGGTCAGCTGATGCTGGATTTAAATGGGTAAATTCTCAAAAAAACATCAACTTATTAAATAAACATTTTGGTAAGAATTACAAATCTATGAAACTTCCTAAATAATTGATTTTTAAAATGTTTTAATACAATTTAAATGTACTTTACAGATTTATCAGAGGAGTTAAAACAAAAGATTATAGATAAGTATACAATTCATAAAATTAAAAAAGCAGATTTGCGTAAAGAATATGGATACAGTCAAAAAATATGTCAAAAAATATTTAAAGAAATTCCTAATAATAGATTTTTTGAATATGACTCTTGTAATAATAAACATATTATCTGGGATAAATTATTTAATAAGGAATATGAAATAGAACTTCATTATTGGATGGGATTTTGTATGGCTGATGGTGGTGTAGATACAGTCAATATAAATAAGTATAGTACATCAACATTGTCATTATGTTTAGCTGATGAAGATATAGATAGGATTAAAGCATATTCATATTTTTGGACGAACAATGATAATATACATTTAATAAAAACGAGTGGATACAAAACAGAACATGGAGAAAAACAATCAACTTCGTGTTTTAAATTTTCAATTACAAAATATGAACAAAATTTTAAAAATTTCGGATTAATAAAAAACAAAACACATAATTTTCAAGAACCCATAATAAATGATAAAACCAATATGATTAATTATCTAAGAGGTTGGTTTGATGGAGATGGATGTGTTTATATTAAAAAATATAAAGAAAGAGTTCAAATTACTGGAATGCGTGAACAAGTCGAGTGGTATTTTAAAAAGTTAGTATATTTAGGATATAATGGTACATTTACAATAGAATATCCTATAAAAACATCTAATGCAATACAATTACGTATTAATGGAAATAATAATATTAAAAAGTTTTATGATATTTTAAAACCCATCAATAATGAAGAGTATATGTCAAGAAAATGGGATACTTTAAAAAATCATTTTGAAAATTTAAAAGATAAAAGATTTAATTAATTTGTTAAATAAACATTTTGATAAGAATTACACATTAAAGTAAATTTAATTTTCAATTATCGTTTCTTCTAAATTTTGATATTGATTAGTAGATTGATTGGTGGTAGTTTGAATATTTATATGTATGTCACTTAATTTTGAAAAAATGGAACGTTTTGTTTCTGTCTTAATATCTGGATTATTAATTAATAATGTATTTATTAATTGAAGATTCTTATCATCTGCAATTTTTTGAACTAATGAAACCAATTCTGGACTTTTAGTAAGCATTTTTAATGCATCTATTAAATTGGAATTGCCTTCAATTGTATTTACTAATTCTACAAATTCAGGACGTGTGTTAACTAAAGATTGAGCTATTTCTAAATCAACATTTTTAGTTTGTTTTGCAAAGCTATTTTTCAAACCGATAAATAAACTGTGTAAAAATCCATTTGCTGGAATTGGTAATAAAGGTAATAATTCTGATAATGCAAAAAATACAAACCCAATTATTGATATCGCATTAGATGAATCTGACATTATTATATAATTATTATTTTGATTAAAAAAAGTAAACACACTTTGTAAAAAAACTGATTTATTTTTATTTTTATAATATAACACCCGATGGTTTTTACAAGAAGCCAAAAAAGAAAATCTGATGAAAATGATGATAATATTCAATTAGATAATGAATATTCGTCTATAAAAGTGTACACAAAGAGAAAAAAATCATCATATGAAAATAAAGAATGTGAAAATTGTAAATGTGGAAATAAAGAAGACCATAAAAATGAATATTATATTGATGAGAATTCCGAATCAAAAACGTTTATTACAACAGATGAAAATACATCTGAAAACACATGTGAAAATGCATCTGAAAACACGTGTGAAAGTTCATTTGAAGAAACATCATCTGATGTAGATAATTATTTAACAAATGTAATCGAAAATGTAATACGAGGTGTTGTAAAAAAAGATTATAAACGATCAAATAATAATGATATGGTATTTAAAGATGAATATGATAAATATTTATACAATCTTTCGAATATATACAGTGGTAATTTTTTTCAAACTTTTTCAAAAGACGAACAAAAACAAAAACTTGAAGAAAATTTTTCTATAGAAAATATTAAACAAATAAATGACGAATTAGAACAGATAAAAACAAGATACAATGAAAACATTCCAAGTGTAATTGATATATTAAAAATGGATGTTAACATTGAACAAAAACAAAAATTATTAGAAAAAATGTATCAATTTTCGAATTCGGAAATACTAACATCTGATTATTGTAATAGTCTAAAAGTATTAAACGATAACATAAAACAATCAAATGATATAGAGTTAATTAGATTAGAAAAAGAGATCTTGGATAAATCTAATGATTTGAAATATACAGATAATTATAAAGAAAAAATTTTAAAATCAGATATGGCATTTGATAACAAGGTAATAGCTTACAAAAGATTACAAATAATGGAATCATTTGAATCCAATGATACATCTGAATATTCTAAATATAAAAACTGGATGGATGTCTTACTAAGTGTACCTTTTAACAAAACAATTGGAACTGAAATATCCAGTAATATAGACGAATCTAAGCATATTATACAAAGTATGAGAACTACGTTAGATAAACGTTTATCTTTTTTAGAAAGAGCAAAAGATCAAGTTATAAATATTACTACTCAAATTATTCGTAATCCAAATTTTGCTATTAATGCTATAGGTTTATATGGACCAAAGGGCGTAGGTAAGACCTGTCTTGTAAAAAGTATATCAGAAGCATTAGGCAGACCATATAGAAGTATTAGTTTAGGTGGTGAATCTGAATCTTCATTGTTATCAGGACACGGATTTACATATGTAGGAAGTTGTCCAGGAAGAATTATAGAAATTTTAAGAGAAACAAAATGTATGAACCCAATTATATTATTTGACGAGTTAGATAAGGTATCCGAAACACACCAAGGAAAAGAAATTATTGGTACTCTTATTCACTTAACTGATTCAAGTTCAAATAACAAGTACAATTATGATAAATATTTTGCAGGTATTGAATTCGATCTATCAAAAGTACTTTTTATATTTACATATAACGATGCGTCCAAAATAGATCCTATTTTAGCTGATCGTTTATTAAAAATTCGTATAGACAACTATTCTCTAAATGAAAAATTGGAGATTACTAACAAACATTTAATATCTTCTATTTTAAATCAATATAGTTTTACACAAGACGATATCGTTTTTGAAGATGAGGCTATCAAATATATAGTAGAAACATCTAAATCTGAACAAGGAATGAGAGATATAAAAAGAAAATTTGAAATAATTATATCAAGAGTAAATACACTATTATTAACTGATCCTGAAAATAACATTGTTAAACTAAAATACAAAGAATTATATAATTACTATAAACAACAAACATCACCCCTAAAAATTTTAAAAACACATATTGATACATTATTAACTGATAGTGTGTGTTTAGATTCAACTTCAGATGAAGTACCATTTGGAATGTATATTTAATACCACATTAATTAATACCACGTTATCATAGGTAATTTTAATACCACTTTATCATAGGTAATTTTAATACCACTTTATCATAGGTAATTTTAATACCACGTTATCATAGGTAATACTGTATTTATTGCACATGCATTATCTTTCGATCCTGTTAATTCAATTAATGCCTCTAAACTCATATCCACGTGATTATCAATAGCACAAGCAGGACACTCATCCATTACTTTTAATTGTAAACTATTTCCACCATAATTTACAGTAATCGTGTCTCCACATCTTGAACCAGCATTTGCAATTGCTACCCAATATTTACTATTTTCGGTGTACTTTACACCTTGTTCACCATTTTCACTACATGGACCATAACGATTACCGTCGTTAAATGTTTGGACATCTGGACAACCTTGTACATTTTCACCAACTCTAAAATAAAAAGTTGCTTTACTCGTAACACCACCCTTTGAATTAACAATCGGTTCTTTTACTTTTACACTCGGTTCTTTTACTTTTACACTCGGTTCTTGTTCTTTTACACTCGGTTCTTTTACTTTTACAATCGGTTCTTGTTCTTTTACAATCGGTTCTTTTATTTTTACAATCGGTTCTTTTACTTTTACAATCGGTTCTTGTTCTTTTACTTGTACTTTTACTTGTCGAGTACTTTCGCGTTGTATTTGTGATTCGAATTTACTATAACAATCCGTTGGAAGACAATGGGTCAACTTTATAAAAAATAGATAATGTGTTATTTTCATTTGTTTCTTTATAAATGAAAAGAACATAGCTTTTAAATACATATCGAGGTCTATTCCTTTTATTCTATCGTTTTTGTATCAGGTATTTTAAGGTTTTTACCATAATAATAATGTAATACATTTTGAAATGGGTTTTTCACAACATTGTATATGTTTTCTACAAAATTAATATGATTGTTCATATTTTTTGTATCTTTTAAAATCATATCTATTTTATTTTCTAGAGTACTTATTCTTTGTTGTAGATCGTCTATTTT
>Ga0208022_1000172_pt1 | contig 24206 bp, 25 predicted proteins | sample ColrivemetaGS747_FD_187622 | JGI IMG/M metagenome (GOLD analysis project Ga0208022, IMG submission 187622) | Estuarine microbial communities from the Columbia River estuary - Freshwater metaG S.747 (SPAdes) (version 2) | ecosystem: Environmental > Aquatic > Marine > Intertidal zone > Estuary ...
TACGGACCAGGTGAACAGAATAAAGGAAAAATGGCCTCAGTTGCATTTCAGATGAATGAAAAACATAATAACAATGAGGAAATAAAATTATTCCCAAAGAAACCAAAGAGAGATTTTGTTTATGTTAAAGATGTTATTTCGGCAAATATTCACGCCTTTGAAAATTATAAAACTTTAAGTGGTAAGTATTATGAGGTTGGTTCAGGAACCGCAAGGATGTTTGAAGATGTTATGAAAACTATGAACATACCTTTTGAATATCATGAGGAAACATTAATACCTAAAGGATATCAATTCTATACCTGTAGTAATACAAAAAAATGGATGAAAGGGTGGGAGTCTAAATGGACATTAGAAAACGGATTAAAAGATTATTTTAATTTAATGTAGAATGGTATTTATATTTGAATGCCAAACGCAATAAAATATAACTTAAGTGCTGAAACATTAGCATTAAAGAAGGGAAACTTTTATATTGGAACTGGTGATGTTGGAAAAGGACCAACATCAAGTACTGGTTATTACAACGGAATAACTCCACCATCGGGAGGTTATACAATATATCTTAATAAAGCATCAGGTGGACCATCAATATATACGGTAACAAGTGATGCCCAATTAATAACACTAACAAATCAAATTGCAGGGACTTCTTATTCCACAGCACCTGATTGTTTAAATTGGTTTGCTACTCAAACTGATAAAATGGTTACCAATATGACTTATGGGAGTATTGTAACAAATGGATTACAAAGGTCATTTGATGGTGATTATACCGTCAGTTATAGCCAAGATGGAAGTACATATTGGAATGATATGTGCGATTCCGTAAGTTATGCAAATTATAACATTGGAAATCCATCATGGACTAATAATGTTAGTGAAATTACAGTTTGTGTATTGTTGGAAAAAATATCAAGAACTACCAACAATTACGCTTATCACCCAATTAATAAATGGAATTCAGGTTATAATGTTAACGCTTCTTTTGTTTTATATCAATTTGATGATTATTACGGAAACAATGCCGATGGATTTTGTGCTTGGTATGGGTACACCTCAGATAATGGGTGGTGTGGATTAACTGGTGGTTATGGTGAGTTTAGATTAGCACCAGGTCAAATTGCTTATCTTTGTATGCAATACAAATCATCAAATGGTGGTGGACAAATGTGGTATAATGGTAGTAAGGCGGGTGGAAGAAGTGGTGCATCTGGAAATATTGGTCCTAATACACATGGATATAGTGATATTGGATGTTATGGTCCAACTCAAGTAGGTCCAGTAAAAGTTCACCAAGCATTATTTTATAATAGAGAATTAACAGATGCTGAAATGATTCAGAATTACAATGCCGTAAGTTCAAGAATAGTAACGCCTTAATTATGTATACAATAGTTGAACCATATATTAATACACCTGAAGCAACTGAAGGTAATGTTCCATTTTTTTTAGTAAAAGATTCAAATGGAAATACCGTTTATTTTGCCGTAACTAAACAAGAATGTCAAATTTGGATAAGTAATCAATAACTAATTTGTAATGCCAAACGCAATAAAATATAACGTAAGTGCTGAAACATTGGCACTGAAAAAAGGAAACTTTTGGATTGGCACAGGTGATGTTGGAAAAGGACCAACATCAAGTACTGGTTTTTACAATGGAATTACACCACCATCAGGAGGATATACAATATATTTAAATAAAGCCTCAGGCGGACCAAGTATCTATACCGCAACAAACGATGCTCAATTAATAACATTAACAAATCAAATTGCCGGTACTTCATATACAACGGCAAATCAATGTTTGAACTACTTTGCTACCCAAACTGATAAAATGGTATTAAATAATAATTTACCAACAGTTGTTACTGATAATTTATCTATGTATTTGGACGCCAATAATGTAAGTAGTTATCCTCAAACGGGTACTGTTTGGTATGATTTGGCAAATGGACTTCAGTTTAATGCTTGGGGAACACAAACACCATTTGAAACTGTAACAGGTGCTAAGGCATTTACATTTAATGATAGTGGATATTGGCAATGTTCTTCAAATACAAATCTTGTAAATATGGGAGGTAATTGTACACTTATTATGTGGTTATATTCACCTTCATCATCCCCAAGTAGAAGAACAATTTTCCAGAAAAATGGTACAATTTATCAATCTTACGAACAAGAAATCGCGGTAACATGGGAAAATCCTAGTACTATGACTTATTATAGTAGATATTCGCCTACATATGATTATGCATATATCTTCAATATAAATTCATCTGCTTGGAATATGGTTGCACTTAAAATGTCTACAGGATTAACATCAACATCAAGAACTGGATTCTATTCAATTAATGGAGGAAGTTGGACCAGTTGGTATGAAACAAGGAGCAATACCGCTTTAGTAGCTGCTGCAGATATAGTAATAGGAAGTGGATATGCCGGACCTGTACATAATGGGTCTATTGGTTCTGTCATGTGTTACAACAAAATGTTATCAGATGCCGAAATATTACAAAACTTTAACGCGACTAAATCAACATACGGATTATAATATGAGAACATTTATAAATATGGATTTTAACGGAACTCAATGGTGGGTTGAGTACAATGAAGACGGTATTGATAAAAAAGAATACTTCAATACTAACTCTGACGCTATAAGTTTTTATAAAACATTTTTTTAATGCCAAACGCAATAAAATATAACGTAAGTGCTGAAACACTAGCATTAAAAAAGGGAAACTTTTATATCGGTACTGGTGATGTCGGAAAAGGACCAACATCTAGTACTGGTTATTACAATGGAATAACTCCACCAACAGGAGGATATACAATATATCTTAACAAAGCAAATAATGGACCAAGTATCTATACTGTTACAAGCGACGCTCAATTAATATCACTTACAAATACAATTGCCGGAGCTTCATATACAACTGTCGCTCAATGTTTGACATATTATGCTGGACAAACAGATAAAATGGTTCTTAACTTAGATTACGGTACATTACAAACAACAGATTTAACATTATGTGTTGATGCTGGATTTACTGCCACACAAAGTAACTCATCAACTATAACAGATTTAACCTCTAACCAATATGTTTTTAATTACGAAGGTACCGTATCTACAACAACAAGTTACGGTGGTGCATTATATTTGAACAGTGGTAGAATTTACAGAGATAATTTAGGATGGTATGGTAATTATACAATTTCGTTTTGGGTTAAAATGACAAGCGTTCAAGGTGGTTACTTCTATACTGAAAATTATAGAGGTGATGGTGGTTGTGCCAGAATTTATTCAACTATGGATGGAAATGGTTCATTCTATTATAATGTTTGGGATAATTCATCAATTGGACCTTTAGGTCGTGGTTCATTTTCAGTTGCAACAACTACAAATGTACAGGATGGTAATTGGCACCAAATAACATGTGTATGGTCAAATGGAGGTTCAAACCAAACAAGAGGAATTTATGTGTTTGTTGATGGAGTACAAGAAGGATATACAGATATGATTGGTAATGATGGTTCGTACTCATCCATGCATTTGGGTGGAGCATCAGGATGTGTAGGGACTTATGCATTCAATTGTTATTTAGGACCGGTAGTACAATATAACAATGTTGCATTATCTAACAGTCAAATATTAAAACTTTACAACGCTTACTCAAGTAGATATTAAATATGGAAATAAAAGAAATAAATGGGGAGTTTCAAGTATATGAAAACAATGTATTACTTTACACCGCAAAAAGTTATGACGAAGCGGATTGGTTTATTAAATGGAAAATTAGACCCAATGCTGGAAATTCTGACCAATGTCTGAATTGTTAAAACAAATAGTTATAAATTAATATTAATTTCTTTTGTTAATCTGATGAAAGGTTTTCATCAGTTTTAAACTGTCCTTGTAGTTTTTTTCAAGACGGTCCAATTCCTTTTCATCAACAACAGATTCCAATGCTTTATTATAAGCATCCTCAGATTCCCTTATTAATTTTTCTATTGTCTTAAGTAATTTCATTTACTATAAATATTTCCATATAAATATAAAGTACAAACAATTCTTTATATTCACTTCATTATACAAAATCTTATATTCTTTTATAAACGGAATTATTATAATGAAACCAAAGAAAAACTCAAAAATTTTTGTACAGATTGCGTCCTACCGTGACCCACAACTGATTCCAACAATTAAGAACATGTTGGAAAACGCTAAGAACCCTCAAAACATTACAATTGGTATTGCAAGACAATTTCACCCTGATGATAAATTTGATGATTTATCTGAATATGAAAATGATGACAGATTCAGAATCTTAAATATTCCTTATCAAGAAGCCGAAGGTGTTTGTTGGGCAAGACACTTGGTACAACAACTATATAAAGACGAAGCATATACACTTCAAATTGATTCACATATGAGGTTTGCACCTGATTGGGATGAAGAAATGATTAACATGGTTAAACAACTTCAAAAGAAAGGACATAAGAAACCATTACTTACAGGATATGTGTCATCATTTGACCCTGATAATGACCCAGCAGGTAGAGTACAAGAGCCTTGGAGAATGGCATTTGATAGATTTATCCCTGAAGGTGCAGTATTCTTCTTACCTGAGACAATTCCAAATTGGAGAGAGATGACAGAACCAGTACCTGCAAGATTCTATTCTGCTCACTACTGTTTTACATTAGGACAATTTTCAAAAGAAGTTCAACACAACCCACATTATTATTTTCATGGTGAAGAAATTTCAATTTCAGCAAGAGCATACACCTGTGGTTATGATTTGTTCCATTCACATAAAGTATTGATTTGGCACGAATATACTCGTAAGGGTAGAACCAAACAATGGGATGATGATAAAGAATGGGTTAGAAGAAATAACCAAGCGCACCTATTGAATAGAAAACTATTTGGTATGGATGGAGAAGTTCAAGAAGGACACGATGGTCCTTATGGATTTGGAACCGCAAGAACATTAAAAGATTATGAAAAATACGCTGGTCTTATTTTTGAAAAAAGAGCAATACAACAATATACATTAGATAAACATTATCCACCAAATCCACAAGAGTTTGAAAGTGAAGAAAAATGGTTGGAAAGTTTTGCTAGCATATTTAAACATTGTATTGATGTTAATTATGGTTCAGTACCTGAAAAAGATTATGACTTTTGGGTTGTAGCGTTCCATAATGAACAGGATGAAACTATTCACAGAAAAGATGCAGATAAATCTGAAATTAACCAAATGATGAATGACCCTGATGGATATTGTAAGGTATGGAGAGAATTCCAAACAGCACATAAACCAAAGTATTGGGTTGTTTGGCCTCACTCAGAATCTAAAGGTTGGTGTGAAAGAATAACGGGTAATTTATAATATTTGTTGACATGGATTTTTTATCAATTACAAACGAAGAATTGGACAATATTGATTTGTTCCCTTATTCACAAAAAATTAATTCTTTGGAATATCAACAATATTTTATGTCAAAATCAGGTCAAGAACATTATAGATTATTGGCCCACATTTTACAAAATGATGATTTGGTTGACATTTTGGATGTTGGAACACTTAAAGGTTGTTCGGCACTTGCATTTTCTGTAAACTCAAAAAATAAAGTTTGTTCTTTTAATGTTTTAAATCAATTGGATTTAAATAATACACCATTAAACGCTGAGTTTATTATTGATAATGTTTTAAATGGTAATTACAACAGTGTTATTTTGGGTTCAAAATATATTATGTTGGACACTTACCACGATGGCACATTCGAAAAAGAATTTTATGACTATTTAATTTCAATTAACTATAAAGGGTATTTGTTACTTGATGATATTCATTTGAATTTTGAAATGGAAAGATTTTGGGATTCAATCACCAAAGAAAAATATGACATTTCTAATTTAGGTCATATTACAGGAACTGGACTGGTTATATTTAATTAAGTATGATAACATTTTATGATGAATATATTGATAGTTTATTAGGTGGACATTTTTCATCATTTAGAAAAAATTTAGGAAACAAATTGTTTATTTACGGTGTTAGTCGTGTTGCGTCTGATATTTTAGATTATGATTTAATTGTACCTTCAAATCCTTTAATTAGAAGAGAGTTAACAAGTGTCGGTAATTATGTAAATGAAGAATTCCCATTTAAAAGTATTACAGGAAGAAAAAGAGTTGAAACACCAATAAAAACAATGGATGATATTGACCTATATAATTTTAATGGGTTGGAAGGATTTTTAAATCATTATCAAAACCACCACATTGAAGTTTTGGGATATTTCACAAAATATGATTATATAAAACCATATAAAGAAAAAATTCGTTCTTATTATTCAAGTTTGGTTAAACCAAAACGTAATAATAATGACATGGTGATTATGTTAAGAAATAGTAGAGATGATGGTAGATTTGTACTTCCAGATGATTATTATCTTAATATCTTAGAAAATGAATCTTTTGATAAATTGTATGTTGGATATGACCATTTATATCAACATCAAAGTTTAATTAATAAAATTGAAAAATATAATCCAATTTATTTAGAGGCTGGTATTTTAGACATATTTTCAGAAATAACATCATTTAATAAAATTGTTGCTTGCCAAGGAACCTTTTCATTTTGGACTAGTTTTTTATCAAACGCTGATAAAATATATTGGCCAACAACTAACGATGGCCCCAATTCAAACAATGAAGTTTTTGCACAATTTGTTAACTTAAAAGTTGATGACGAAGACCGATACACTTTTGTACCAATAGAAAACATATATACATGAAAAAAACTATAAAATTATCTAGAGCAAGTTTCCCTGGTGTTGGAAATTTTTCTTGGATGAATTACTTTGTAAACATCCTAAATAAAAAATATAATGTTGTGATTGACGCAATTAATCCTGATATTGTAATCTATACTAATCAATTTTATCGTGAAAATGAATTAGATTATTATACAAATGAAACTGTAAGAGGTATTCATCAATATGATGATTCTGTTAAAAAAGTTTTCATTAGTGGTGAAGCAAGACCCGATTTTAACGCACATTTAAATAAAGGTGATAACTATTATGCTTTAGGTTATGAACATATTGATAATGAGAGATATCTTAGGTTCCCAACTTTAGTATTAGATGCTTTTGTTTTACATAATGAAGGTGGAATGTTTGACACACCATTTGATTGGTTAACCGAAAAAAGGGACGGGTCAAAGATACTTGAAAGTAAAAAACATTTTTGTAGTATAGTCCAATCAAGCAACAATCCCGATAGAGAAAAATTGTTTGATTTAATTCAAGAGAAACATTTTATTAAATCATCAGGACCTTGGCGTAGAACAGTTCCCGACGAAGAAACACTAAACCCTTACCAATACCACAATTATTCAAACAAAGAATATATGGGTAGAATTGACGGACTAACATATAGGGATAAGATTAATTTTTTCTCTGATACCGTGTTTAACATTGCTTACCAATTTACAAATACAGATAATTTAACTCAAGAAAAAATTATACACGCTTACGCCGCAAATACAATACCATTATTTTATGGTAATCAATATATTGAGGAAGAAGGATTTAATCCTAAATCTTTTATTAACTGTCACAAATTTGAAAGTTTTGAAAGTTTAGTAGAATTTTTAGATGAGTTATATAAAGATAATGATAGATTAAAATCATATTTTGAAGAACCAATTTTTGTTGATAATAAATTACCAATTTATTTTAATGAGGATTACATTTTAGATTTTTTTAGTAAAATTATTAAATAATATGAAACACATATCATTTAGTCTTTTTGGTTATGATTTAAAATATTACATTGGTGCTGAAAAAAACATTGTAATTAATAAAGAATTATTACCTGATTGGACAACAGTTATTTATTATCACCCTGAAAATATCTTACAAGGTTATGTTGAAAAACTTACCGAAATGGGTGCTGCAATGATTGATGTTTCCAATATGAAATTAGGTGAAAAAGAATCCATACATTTTCCATATTTTTGGAGATTTTTATCCTTCTTACAAGATATTCCAACAATTGTAAGAGATTTAGATAGTAGAATATCTGAAAGAGAAGTTCAATACATTAGAAAATGGGAACAAAGTAATGAAGATTATTTTATTATCAGAGACCACCCGTGGCACGCACCCGTACCAAGTGGTTTGTTTGGTATTAAAAGAAAGATAAGTGAGTTTGAAGAACACTTTATACAATTCGTTAATACGTCTGATTTGAGATGGGGAACAGACCAAGAAATTTTACATCAATATATGAAAAATATTGACAAATCCAATTTATTATATTTTGGTTTTGACAAACCTGAAACATACATACCAAGAAACAATAAGGAATTTTTTATCGGAATGCAACTTGATGAAAATGATGAACCTACCAAACCAAGTGGTGTAAAGTGTTTGGAATTTTTAAAAGAATTAAATTTATAATAAAATGAAAAGTTACTCACAAAATAATCAAGACAATTTAGTGTTAGAGTATTTGAACAATAAAACACAAGGATTTTTTTTGGATATCGGTTGTTGTTATCCCAAAACAATCAATAACACTTACTTATTGGAGAAAGAATTTGGATGGGATGGAATATCAATTGATATTCATGACTTTGTTGAGCCCAATGGTGAAACATGGACCGATTTAAGAAAATCAAAACAAATTATAGAAGACGCTCTTAAAATTGATTATTCGGATTTATTAAGAAAGTTAAACGCGCCCAAGGAAATTGATTTCCTATCAATGGATTTAGAACCACCAGATTTAACTTACGAGTGTTTAAAAAAAATCCCTTTTGATGAATACACATTCAATGTAATTCTTTTTGAGATAGATGATGAAAGGGAACCCAATTTTGAAACAAGGAAAAAAGAAAGTAGAGAATTAATACAGTCAAAAGGATATATTTTTTTAGGTAACATTGGTGGACAAGATGATTTTTATATCAATAATTCATTAAATACTGATAACAATAATGTAAATTTTTTTGATAGTCTAATAAGAATTGGAATTCCTGAATCAACAATAAAATATTTTAACAAAAATTTATAATTATGAAATACTGCTTTACAACATTAGCTATTAACGAACCTTACGAAACAATTACACCCGAATTTTATAAAGAAATGAGGGATAATACAACACAATGTGAATTTTTTATTACAACAAATAATCCCGAGTTACAAAATCAAGGAGATAGAATCCACACCAAATTAGTTAATCCACCACTATACGATTCAAGAGGAGGTTTTAATTTTAATTTGAATTTAAAAGTTTTATCTTTAAAACATATTTTGGAATATGAAAAAGAAACTGGTGAAAAACCAGAATATATTATTTTCACCGATGGTGATTGGAGAATGTATGATGGATTTTCAGAAGAAAAAATATTAAACATGTTATCTTACATGGAAAAAGATGGGTTGGACTTTTTATTTGAAAGACCCGCACCAATTGGACCTCATAAATTAGAACCTGAACAAAGTTTCTTCCGTGAAAAACTTTATGATTATGATGTGTTTGAACATACAAAATGGGATGAAGCACACGTTGTTAACGAACAATTTTTAGTGTTTAAAAACAATTGGAAATTTAAATTCTTTGTTCAAAGATGGGAACAATTCCTTTGGTATAGTATTGCTAATGATATTAGAAATTATCCTGATGGTTTTGAAATTGGTATTTCAGCGTTAGAAGCTGAAATGAAATATGCTTATCAGGGTTACTTTAACTTAATTCAAAATTGTTTTTCATTCTACACTAAACTTGGAGATTTCCATACAAGATTCTAATGAAATCAAAAATAGTTACAGCTTATTGGATGGATGTTGAAGGACATCCATATCAAGGAACTAGACAAGTTCTTAAAACAAGATATTTGGGTTCATTAATTAGTCACTGCAAAGGTATTGATTTACCGATAATATGTTACACCCATAAAAAAAATGAACAAGAATTGATTAATTTAAAAAATCAATATGAGTTAAATAATTTAGAAATTAAAATACTTGAATTATCTGACATGAAATATCACCATCAAATTAATCGTGTTAGAGACTTAAACTTTGATAGTGATTTAAATGGTAGAGGACCTGAAATAATGTGGGGTAAATTCCAAGCTGTTGAACAAGAATTGGACGGTTTTGATAGGGTATATTGGATAGATTGTGGATTACAACATGCTGGTATTTTTCCTTGGATGTATTGTGTACCTTATGGTGATAAAAAATTTCATATTGGTGTCGAAAGACCTGTTTGGGCGGATTGTGAAATAACACAATATGATTTTACTAAACTTTTAAACACAAGTGTATTTGAAAAATTAAATAATGTTTGTGACGGTAAAATAGCGACTTTATGTTGTACTTCACCACAAATAGGGTATCCCTATAGTCAATATGGTATACAAACAATACCTATTGAATCACCGTATCCAATCGGAGGGATGATAGGTGGAGATACAAAAGAGTTCAGAAAATACCTACAAAACTTTTGGGAGACATGTGAAAAAGTATTAGATAAAAATTTTTTATGTACAGAGGAAGTTATTATGAAAGTAACTCACGACATTAACAAGGATATTATGTTACCTTTTATGTTTGGTATCTATCAAACTAATGAACATGACCAATATCATTTTGAATTATGGAATGAAAGTTTTAATAAACCAAAACCATTATACATGGTTTGGCACGATATAATGAATTATTAATATGAACGCATATATTACAGGTGGATTTAATTGTGGTTTTGGAAGTATATATGACTCTATATATAGATTTTATAACACACAAGAATATTTGAAAAAATTAGGATATTCAGTAAAAATTTATGTTGATTTTGGTCTTAATTACTATAGAGTACATAATAACAATAGAGAATTCATTAAAAAAATTTTTAACATGGATTTATTTGATAATATTGTTTTGTCAACTTCAGGTTTTAATCCGCACGAGGAAAATTTTTCAGAAAGAAATAAATGTGAACTCATCCTGAACAAAGATAGAATTTATTATGTTTACGTTGACGAAAAAGTTGATGGACTTGAAAACATTGAAGACTATCATGACTGGCAAAAAAGAGACGACTTACCAAAAATTAATATGTTTTCTGATGAAGTTATGTCTTTTTGTGAGGAAAAATCAAAAAACTTCAAAGACGATATTATTATAATACATTATAGACCATTTGAATATCAAGACCAATTAGAAGTTTTAAAACAATCTGAAAAAGAAATGGATAGTATTATTTTAAATAATTTAGACAAAACAGTTTGTTTATTAACACCATTTGAATCAGTCAAAAAATATTTTAATAATAAAAAATATTCTAATTTATTCGTTAATTCGTATGATTTTACTGAGCATTATGAAATAAGAGGTTTGGAATTACCTGATGACGAATTGGTCTCATACTTAAAAGAGATATCATTTGAAATGAATTTGATATCAAAATCAAAAAAAATATATCGGCTTGGATGTTCTTGGTTTTCAAATTTTTTATTCCATTCGTGCACTTTTAATCAAACAAATTTAAGCAACAAGGATAGATATTTTCCATCATATAATTAAATTTAAAATATGAGTAACGTAACAATTGTAACAGGACTTTGGAATATTAATAGAGATGGATTAACCGAAGGTTGGTCAAGAACATTTCAACACTATTTGGATAAATTTGACCAGTTATTACAGATTGAAACTAATATGATTATTTTTGGTGAACCAGAATTGGAATCATTTGTTTTTGAAAGAAGAGATAGGTCAAATACACAATTTATTACAAGAGACAAAGAATGGTTTAAACAAACCGTTCCTTATGATAAGATACAGGAGATTAGAAATAATCCTGATTGGTACGGACAAGATGGCTGGTTACAAGATTCAACACAAGCTAAACTTGAATGGTATAATCCTTTGGTAATGTCCAAAATGTTCTTGATGAATGATGCAAGAATTATGGACCAATTTAATTCACAACATCTTTATTGGATAGATGCTGGTATTACAAACACAATTCACCCTGGATATTTTACACACGATAAAATACAAAATAAATTACCTGAAGTTTTTGATAAGTTTGGATTTGTTGCATTTCCATATGATGCAAACAACGAAATTCATGGATTTTCATATCCTAAAATAAATTCATATGCTGGTGATGATGTTAAGTTAGTTTGTAGAGGTGGATTATTTGGTGGACCAAAACACGTGTTTTCTGATATAAATGGAATCTATTATAATATTTTATCTGAGACATTAAAAAGTGGATATATGGGTACCGAAGAATCAATCTTTAGTATTATGTTATATAAACATAGTGACATGATTGATTATGTTGAAATAGAAGGAAACGGATTAATTTCAAAGTTCTGTGAAGATTTAAAAAATGATACATACGAGGTTAAAAATATATTGGGTAAAAAATCATTAAACAAAGATTTGAACATTAATAATTCGGCCCTTTATGTTATTACCTTTAATAGTCCAAAACAATTTGAAACATTGATTGAGTCTATGATTCAATACGATAGGGATTTCTTGGATAAACCAAAAAAATATCTTTTAGATAATTCATCAGATTTAGAAACAACTGAAAGATATATTGAGTTATGTAATGAGTTTGGGTTTGAACATATTAAAAAAGATAATTTAGGTATCTGTGGTGGTAGACAATTTATTGCCGAACATGCGGATGAAAACAACTTTGATTTTTATTTCTTCTTTGAGGATGATATGTTCTTTTATCCAAAGAAAGGTGAAGTTTGTAAAAACGGATTCAATAGACATGTTTCAAATTTATATAATAGCTCATTAGAAATTGTTAAAAAAGAAGACATTGATTTCTTAAAGATGAATTACACCGAGTTTTATGGTGATAACGGAACTCAATGGTCATGGTATAACGTACCTCAACATGTTAGAGAAGAATTTTGGCCAAACAAACCAAATTTACCTGTGATGGGATTAGACCCAAATGCGCCAAAAACTAATTTTGAAAAAATACTTTCGTATAAAAATATACCATACGCTTTGGGTGATGTTTATTATTGTAATTGGCCACAAGTGGTTACAAAATATGGTAATAAAAAAATGTTTTTAGAAACAAAATGGGCGAGACCTTTTGAACAAACTTGGATGAGTTTTATTTATCAGGAAACTAAAAAACGTAACATAAATCCAGGATTGTTGTTATTAACACCAACCGAACATGACAGATTTGATTTTTATGACGGTTCTTTAAGAAAAGAATCATAAAAAACAAACTTTTGATTATTTATAATGTAATATGGCACTAGTTAATAGGTATTTTTATCAATGTTGTAATCCTCTTGGTTCGGGCGCGCCAATTTATAAAACATTTGAAATTGATACTGCAGGTACTTGGGTCTCAAACGCAAGTACTGTAATTTATACTGGTGATGGTGCGTGTTATTACTATACCTCAATACCTTCAGGAGGTTCTCCATTACAAACATTTGCAACTCAACAATATAGTACATGTCCAACCTGTAATGCTGCAAATTCAAACGGATGTTATTACACTTTTTCCGCTTGTTGTGACGGTAGTACATTTAGTCTTAGACGTGGTGATTTTTCTTTTGAAGAAGCATACGGCCCATTAACAGTTGGCGATATTTTGCAATTCACAGTTAATTTAGGTGGTGTACCTAACATATACGCATTTAGAGGATGTGCATCATATATTACAGGTGTAACAGGGAATACAATATACGCGACAACAGGTTCAACAACTGTTAGTGTGTTTGGACCTGGTTCTTATACAGATTGTAATGATTGTTTAACAATTTATCCTTGTTGTGTTTCAGGTACAGTTGACAATATACTTTGTTCGTACACTGATTGTTGTGGTACTTTTGTAAGTGGTGGTAGTATTAGTGATGTTGTATGTTTTAACCCTTATAAACCACATGGAGGTTTACAAACAACGTATGCCGATGCTTGTTCACAAGTTTGCCCAACACCCACCCCGACACCAACCATAACCGTAACCCCGACTGTAACACCAACGGTAACTCCAACAAAAACGGTTACACCAACAGTAACACCAACTAAAACGGTTACACCAACATCCATACCTTGTGTGTGTTCTTATATTGATGTTACAATTAGTCAATTAGATTTAAATTCCGCTTCAGGAAATACTAACCCAAGTTTAAATGGTGTTGTTTATTATCAATATAATACTTGTGCAAATCCAAACCCAATGGTTTCTGAAGCATATACAATTGCGGGAACTTATACAAATAGTGTTTGTGTATTGTCAAATCAAATAGCTTATACTCTTTTTTATTATTCTAAAAATAATGTAATATATGATTCTAATTTAAACCCTTCATTTTTTACTAGTAATTATATAGTTGGAGGTTGTTGTGATTTAACACCTACTCCAACACCAACACCCACCGTAACACCAACTTCAGGTGCTACAACACCAACGGTTACACCAACCAAAACGGTTACACCAACGGTAACCCCGACAAAAACAGTCACACCAACAGTAACACCAACAGTAACACCTACTAACACAATTACACCTACTGTTACACCAACAAAAACAATTACACCAACGATTACACCAACCAATACAGTAACCCCAACTAAAACGGTTACACCAACGGTTACTCCTACCAATACAGTAACCCCAACCAATACAGTAACCCCAACTAAAACGGTTACACCAACTTTAACACCTTCCAATACTCCTACCCCTTCAGTAACTGCTGGTCCTACTGATTACCAATTCAGGGCTTGTTGTTCACCAAATAAAATTTTTGTTGTTGACGATTATGTTGGAACTATAAATGTTGGTCAGGTATATTATATCACAGGAAGTGGTTTTACAGGTTGTGCCGAAGTAATACCAATGACTGGTTTTGGTGAAAAATATGTTATTCTTGGTTTAACAGGGCCATATAATAATTGTTCGGTTTGTACTGACGACTATAGTTGTTGTGGACCGGGAAGTAACTGTATTGATTATCAAATTAATAATACTGAGCAGTTTCCTGCAACTGTAACATATGTAGATTGTAATGGTAATAATCAGGATTTAATTTTACCTGAACTTAGTGAATTAAATATATGTGCATGTGAATATAGTGTGATTGTACCTGATGGTGTGATTGTTACTATAATTGGTGATTGTAATCAAACATCACCAACACCAACTCAAACACCGACTCAAACGCCAACCCCAAGTCTAACACCGGTGTATGGACCATGTAATACTCAATTTTGTTTATATACAAATTTCTCAGGTACATCAATGTATGATGGAAATTATACATCAGGTGGAACTTACAATGGAAGACCATATTATGTAGGGTCAACCGCTGGATATGTTTTTTATGACGGTACAAAATGGTGTTTATCTGCAACACAATGGGGTACTTGTATTTTGGCTGGTAAATCACCTTGTTTTTCAAATTGTCCTGATTTAGATAATTTATTTTGGTCAGAAGGATTATGTCCAACACCTACGCCAACACCAACAACAAATGTATGTTTGACCGTAAATTTCAACGCATTTTTTGATTGTGATTACGAACCTGAACCAACTGTTACATGTTTAACTCCTACACCAACAATTAGTGTAACACCAAGTCCAAATCCTTGTGCATTTGTTGATGCTGACATTACTGTGGAAGACACAACTCCTACACCAACACCTACGCCAACTGTAACACCAACACCAAGTTTACAAAGAAATATTAATATATCAGGTTCAACAACCTATACAATTAATGATACTGAATTTATCTGTACATTTGTTCGTAAGATTCAAGATTGTTCTGATAATGAAATTTATTATGTGAATCAATCAATGAGAACTTCAGGTGAAACAATTATAAATACAGGTCAAACATTTAGTGCTGAAGTATCGGGAACAACTAAATGTTATACTTATTTGGAGAATGTATATGACCAAAGTCCAACATTAACTCTTAATACAATTATTGCGTCGTATGCGAGTTGTGCAAGTTGTCAAAACGGTTCAACACCAACACCAACCCCAACTAAAACTGTAACACCAACACCAACCCCAACTAAAACTGTAACCCCAACTAAAACTGTAACACCAACACCAACCCCAACTACGACTGTAACACCAACGGTAACACCAACGGTAACTAAAACCGCAACACCTACAAGAACACCAAACTTATCACCGTCAAAGACACCTACACAAACTAAGACACCTACACAAACACCAACACCAACTGTCACAGTAACTCCATCGGTTACTATGACTAAGACACCAACTAACACACCTACATCTACTCCAACCAACACACCTACCTTAACTAAAACTCCAACTCCTACACCAACTAAGACACCTACACAAACACCAAGTAACACACCAAAACCTAATAAGTTCTTGGTTAGAAGTTGTACGTCAGCAACAGAACCTATATACGCTGTGTCAAATGGTGGTTTACTATCGGTTACCATTGGTTCAAAAGTGAAGTTAGCTGGAACAGGATATAATATAGGTTGTTGGGAAGTTATTGGAACTACATTGGGTGGAACCGCAACATCAATAGCTTCGGTACATAGTGATTGTACATGTTCATAATACTTAATTAAAATGGGAAGACAAATAACAATAAATTCAATCACCGCAGCTCAAGGGTATAATGTTTATATCTGTGATACCACATTGGTGACTTGTGTGTATTTGGCAACAATTAATGATGCTGATTTACCATATAGTGTTGAGGTTCCACCACCTTATGATACAATGACCGCCTTTAGTGTTAAAATTGTTGATGCCAATAACTGTGAAATAATTAAAACATTCTAATGTCAACTATAATATATAACGACTGTGGTGTAACAACAATTTTACCTTTGGGTGTAGAATGTTATTCAGTAAACGCCTCAACACCTGATAGTAATGACGGTAGAATTTATTTAACAATTACGGGTGGTTCATCACCGTATTCAATTACGTGGAGTAATGCTTCAAAAGACCAAAATATTAAAAATTTAATACCTGGTGAATATATCGCAACTGTGGTTGATTACTATGGTGATTATACAGCAACTACGGTATGTACTGTTGAATCAACACAATTTTATGTTGATTTATTTGCCGATTGTGCCAATGAATATAATTTATATCTTACAGGACTAACAACAACTTTTGTTGAGGGAGGAATATATAAATTTACAACATCTGATTCTACTTTAAATTTGGGTTGTTTTATTTATTCAGGTAAGACATTGAATGGTGATAATTTCTTATCAACAGCTATTTTGACTGAGGGACCATTTGATACTTGTGACGAGTGTGACCCACCACCAGTACCACTACCTTATTATCCTACTGACCTTTGTTTATATACTAACAGCACACCATTTACAGCATATCCGTTTACCTTTTATGATTTTGTTAATGGTAGACCATCATACACTGGAACATCATCTTCAAGTTCAGCGTTTACAATTTCATGGATTACTGCGACAACATTTACCAATTGGTTGGTATTAGGAAGAACTGGTTATGTATTAAAAAATCCTTCAGACACATTTAATCCTTTGGGTGGATGGATTGAAGAGGGAACATTAAATACATGGACAGCGGTATCAGGAGCATGTCCATCAGCACCTGTATTAAGTTTTGACTTAACAACAACTAATGAATCTTGTGAGGGTTCATGTAATGGAAGTGTAACAATTAAAGCAAACGGAGGTTCAGGTGGATACCAATATAAATTACTTAACAGTACTTACCAACCATCACCAACGTTTAATAACTTATGTCCACAAAACAATACTCAATTCTTTGTTAAGGATAGTAGTGGAACTGAGGTACAAGGGACATTTACAATTTTACCGGGAACCAAAAAGGTTACATATACATTATCATTGGAAGCCAAATCATATTTTACAAAACAAGATTATGGTAATCAAACAATTAAAAAGTTAGATTATATTATTAAAGTTAGTCCTGAACTACCTGATGGTGTAACTATTAACGTCCCATTAACTATTTCAGTTAATGATTCAATGTCACAACCGGGAAGTGCAACAACAGTATATAGTCCTGTGTTATATTCAGGTACATCAACTGTATCACCAACATCAAATTCATTAACCTCAACTCAGGTAATTGTACCTAGTCCATACTTTTACAATTATCCGTATCCAACCATAAACAAAACTTATAGTGTTCAGTATCCGACAATTACATTGAAGAAAGGTTTAACAGTATCAGGTACCGTTACATCAACAATAACTAAAATAAATAATGGAACATCAACATCACCATGTAGTTCATATTTTATTGAAAATCCCGATAAGATTAACAATGGGTATTTTAATTGGGTTAACTGTACAGGTGGTACTGAAACCGGTTATTTTATATTTGGTGGACAATCAGTTAGCATTTGTGCTCGTAGTGTTTCAAAATCATCGCTTCAATTGAATAATCCATTAATTATTACAAGTGACGCTGGTTCATTAGATTGTGGTTCTGCACTTGTGGACGCAAATGAAAAAGTAAATGTAGGATTCAATGGACCATCAATTAGTAATAACTGTACATTACTAAAAGTGTTAACACCACAAACCGAACAATTAATAAACACATTGTATCAACAATAATACGGTCAATAAATCAAATAATAATATTTATATAAAATGGCATACATAATAAAAGATACAACCGCTCTAATAAACACCCAACTAACTGATGTTGGAAGAAGAAAAATTTCTCAAGGTAATTTTAATGTTGCTTATTTTCAGTTAGGTGATAGTGAGGTTTGTTATGATTGTATTAGCGGTGGTAATCTAACAACATTACAAGTTTTAGTTCCTGAATTTAATTATCAAAATAATACAGGAGTACCACAAAGTAATAAGATGGGAATTAAATACCCTACTTACTTATCAAGTTCAACAGGTGAAACAAATACATTTGGTATTCCATTTCAAGATTCACAAGTTGTACCAATTTTCAACACAGCCGAACCAAGAGGATTCTTTACAGGTTCAACAGGAGTGTTCAGCGCATTTACAAGTTCAGCACTTACTGTAACCGCAAATTATAAATTTAATTTATCTGCATTAACAAGTGGGAACACATTTACAGTAACAGTCAACAACTGTGATGCGAGTGTAACAGGAACACCACAAACTGGACAGTATGTCGTATTATATTTAAACAACAATAATAATTGTGGTAACAATTTAACATACCCATATCCAATTTTAACTTATAGAGTTGAAAATGTTACGGGTGGAACAATAACAGTTGATAGAACATTACCTAATTTTACTTCATTTACAGGAACAGGTAGAGCTTTCTTTTACCCATCAGGAATGACACCATATTTTGACAGTTATACACCAACACCTTACTATGATGGTGGAGTATTTTCTTTTGAACAAAACTGTGAAATCCAACAACAAAATGTTATGGTTTGGAATATGAATCAGCCTTGGACTGAATCACCAGCAGGTTTATCATATACATTCTATAAAGATTTTAGTGAATTTGGTTCAAGTGCTTATACATCAACAAAAGAATTCTTAGGATACCAAACTAAAGGTGGTCAAATATTTGAAGACGTAAATTATAATTCAGGAACAACTGACACATATTACTACAACTCATTTGATGAACAGATTTATGTTGAACCAGAAGAACAAAAAGTTATTGGTTTAATACATTATACAAATCAGGGTATTGATAATTTTTATGGTGAGAAATTCGCAACAGAAGCATTTGATTTAGCAAATTCAGGAGCAACAGGACAAGCAAGAAACTTTAAACTTGACTTACCAACTTTGATGTGGCACAAATCAAACACAGGTGTTATGGGTGAAACATTCTATGTTGACCCTGATGGATTTGATGATTTGGATTTATGTCAACCACATTATATGTTATCAACTGAAAATGATAATATGAACTACCCTGGTTTACGTTACTTCCATTTATGGGATACACACGCAAATGCTAATGGTTATCCAAACAGAGTGGGTAAAGTATTCCCTGACTTAAAAATGATTGCAATTGATGATGAGGAATTATCCGCGGCAATGTCATATAAGTCAAATAGAAATTATACATTACCATCACCAAGATTGGGATTGGTAATTCCAAATACATTTAACCAAAACATTGCGGCAACAAGTGGCATATTAACCGCTGATACTGAAACAATGTTTGTTACATATAGATTTACAAATACTGGTTCAACAAACGGAATGCACTGTAACTACTATTCAAAAATTGCAGGTTCAACCGTAAGTGGTCAAACTGACGATGTTATTGTTAGATTTGGTAATGAGTTCCCATTCTTAATTGAAGAGATGGGTATAAAACCATCAGGATTTACTTGTACAAATGTTAAGTTGATTTGTCAAATTGTTCCAACAGGTGAAAGACCCGATTCAATGCAGTGGAGAGAAATTGACGTAACATCAGCAATTACCGCAAACACAGGTTCAATAAACATAGGTCCAATGGAAATAAGTGGAACAACATTCCAAATTACCCAAGACGCATATGACAACGCTAATTATTACAGATTGGAAAGTTATATTAATCTACCATTGATTAACTATAACACTGGTATGACATTTGGTGATGAGTATTTCTTTTATGGAACGGTTCATTCAGATGTTGAGGCGACAATATATGAAATGAGATACTTGGTTAACCTCGCAGATTCACAATATATTCGTTCTTCAAACCCAAAATGGTCTTTAGGTAAAGATGTTTATTTTACAGAAGTAGGTTTATATAACTCTGATAAGGAACTTTTGTTAATGTCAAAATTACAAAACCCTGAAAAGAGACAAGGTGTACAACAAATTACAGTAAAATACGATTTTTAAAAAAAAAGTTTGTATTTATCAAAATATTCACTATCTTTGTATAGTGAAGTCTGAAGGTTCTGAAGACTTAAATCAAAAGAACCTGATTGGAAAGGTTGAAGGTAACCCTCCCAATGAACCCGAAAAAAACCTTCTGAGCAAGTCCACCGCTAACTAGAACATTGTGGACAAGAGGTGGAGCCAAGTCTCACGACTTCTAAAAGAGGACCCAAAAGGTCCTCTTTTTAATTTATGAGTATTTATAAGTAATGAAACTGCTTGGAATTCTAAAAAACATTTTGTTTGAGGAAAAAATTAGTAACCCTATTGTTGATGTTAGCCTAAATGATTATAAAATAAGGTTTATCTTGAGTACTCATGCTCAAGAAAGAATGACAAGAAAAGAAAATGATTCTGATATAACTGTTGATGAAATCAAGTCAGCAATTGAAGATGCGGTTCCAAAGATTACAAACAAAGCATTTGTTGTACAAAAAAGAGCCATACAAGGTCCCGTGATTGATGGAACCTTATTAAAAAAAGATTTTAGTTCAGGTCAAACAAGAAAAGAAAACGCACAAGAATTCTTTATTGTAAAAACAGATTCAGGATTACAAATTAATTGTAAGGTGTTGAACTTTAACAAAAACAAAGGTGAAATTGAAATTATTATTAAAACATTAATGAAGAGTCATACAAATCAGTTAAACATCAATAACGCAAGAAGAAATACATTACACTTGAACATTGTTGAAAATTTGGATGATTTTGACAACTACTTCACAATCACAGTTTAATGATTTCTTTACTTAAAGAAAAGTATCGGTAAATTACTGATAATATATGGCAAAAAAACAAGATTTAAAAAATTCACCTAAAGTTTTGGGTTTGGATATTAGTACCAAAACAATTGGGTGGGCTTTATTTGACATCCAATCACAAAAGTTGTTAGAATTAACACACTTTTCACCTGTGATTAAACCACAACCTGAGGAGAAGATTGAAGAGTTGATTTTAAAGGTAAATTCTTTTATTAAAAAGATTGAAGATTATAAAAATCTTGGTATTACCAAAGTTGTTATTGAGGAACCATTATTGGGTTCAAACAATATTCATACTGTTGGTACATTAATGAGATATAATGCAATGATTACAAAAGCCATATATGATGCATTAGGAATCGTGCCAAACTATATTTCAACTTACAACTCAAGAAAATTTGCTTGGCAAAACTTGATGGGTAAAAATGACAAAAATCGTGAAGTATTATTTGGTGGATATCCAAAAGACATTGATAAAAAACAAGTGGTTTGGGAAATGGTTGCAAAAGAGGAACCACAGATTAATTGGTTATATACAAAGAACATGACACTTAAGAAAGAGTGTTACGACCAAGCGGATGCGTATACCTGTGTCAGAGGGTATATGAAAATGAATAAGTTCTGGTAATTTGATTCTTACTAATTTTTTATTATCTTTCTATCATGGAAGATAATGCTCTATTAGTTGAGTTACTTGACGGTGTGTTTGGTAAACACAAATTACACTACCCGTCTAAAGGACAGATAAGTTACGACTGTCCTATATGTTCCTATGATTTAAAATCTTTAGATAAAGGTGACGGAAAGGGAAACCTTGAAATTAACTATGCCATACACGTATTCAAATGTTGGGTGTGCGGTGAAACTCACAACACCAAAGGACACTTAGGTTATTTGATTGACCGATTTGGTAAGAAAAAAGATAAGGAGATGTACGACCTTATTCGTCCTGATGAGTTTAAACCAATTGATAAGAGATACGAAAAACTTAGATTACCAAAAGAATACCAACTTTGTACCGAAGGGAACCAATACCACATTCCTTTTAGGGAAATGAGGAACTACATCAAACGAAGGGGTATAACCGATGAGATGGTCTTAAAACACCGAATAGGGTATTGTACGGAAGGTGAATATGCTTACAGAATCATTGTACCATCATTTGACTTGGAAGGTGAGTTAAATTACTTTGTTGGTCGTTCTTGGAACCCAAATAGTAAATCCAAATACAAAAACCCTGAAGCTGAAAAACAAATCATTATATTCAATGAGAACTTAATTGATTGGGACAAAGACATCTACCTATGTGAAGGTCCATTTGACGCATTGTTCTTGGACAACTCAATTCCTTTGTTGGGTAAGAAAATGTCTGATGTATTATTTGAAACCTTATATGAGAAATCAAAAGGTAATATTACAATTGTTTTAGATGGCGATGCATGGGAAGATGCAAAAAGATTGTATTTTAAATTGAGTGGTGGTAAATTATATGGTAGAATAAAAGTGGTTAAACTCCCTGTTGAAAGTGACATTGCCGATATGAGAGGAGTGATACCCGAAGATAGTTATATTGAATTAGAAAGATAATGGAAACAATTTTAGAATTAGCAAAATTTAATGATGTAAAATATTTTGATGGTCCACACAAATATTATGTGGGTAATAAAGAATATATTTCAGCAACAACTTTTATTAAAAAGTTTAAAAAAGAATTTGAAACCCAAAGATTAGCTGAAGCCTATGCCGACAAAAGAGGATTAACTGTTGAAAGTGTACTTGGTGATTGGGATTTAAAAAGGGACATTTCAACAGTTAAAGGAACATTGGTCCACGACATGGCAGAAAACTGGTGGAATAACAAATCATTTCCTTACGACCCATCAGAATCTGTTAAAGCATTTGGACACGATATTATTGAAGAAAAATTTAGAAAATGTGAGACAATGTTTCATGTGTTTTATGAACAAGCAAAAGAGAATTTAATTCCTGTTAAAATGGAATTGGTTGTTTGTGACCACGACTATGAAATTGCTGGTATGGTGGATTGTTTGTTTTATAATAAGAAATCACAAATGCTTGAGATATGGGATTACAAAACCAACAAAGAAATTAAAATGAGTAATTCATACGGTAACAAATACCTAAAACCAATATCACATTTAGATGAATGTGAAATGAACACATACTCACTTCAATTAGGTTTATACAAACATATTATAGAAAAGAATACCAATCTTAAGTTAGGGGATAGCTATTTGATATGGATAAATGAAAACAGTGATAATTATAAGGTATACAAATGTAAGGATTTACAGGCGGAACTTAAACTTATGATTGAACATTATGAAAATACAAAGAACAAGAAAGGGTAAGTACAGACAAGAAAGAAAGTTTTGGGAAAAACTTTCAGAAAAGTTTAGTAATCACCCTTATGTAAAAATACCAAACAAATAAATTGGTTTTTTAAATTTAATTTATTATACTT
>Ga0208022_1000176_pt1 | contig 23810 bp, 37 predicted proteins | sample ColrivemetaGS747_FD_187622 | JGI IMG/M metagenome (GOLD analysis project Ga0208022, IMG submission 187622) | Estuarine microbial communities from the Columbia River estuary - Freshwater metaG S.747 (SPAdes) (version 2) | ecosystem: Environmental > Aquatic > Marine > Intertidal zone > Estuary ...
ATCACTATTAAATGAATTCAAAGAAAGAGGTTGGGAAACCGAAATTATACCAATTACAGCAAACGATGATTCCGCATTACAATTGTGGATTCAACAAGATACACCAACCGACATTGTATTGTTTATGGATTGGGGTAGGATTGATTCAAAATGGTTGGATAAAAATTTAAAACCAAATTCATTTTGGATACAAGAAAGTGGAGATGACCCACAAAATTTTGAAAGGAATTATCCAAAAGCAAGTAGGTTTCATTACACAATTACACCTGACAAAGTATCAGCAGAAGAATATAGAATATGTGGTATAAATGCAGATTGGGTTCCACATTGGGCAGATACAATGGTTCAATTTCCAATGAATTTAGAACCCGAATATGTCGGTGTAACAAGTAGAGGAAGAGGTGGTTCTGAATTTTTAGACTATCTTACAAATTGGGCAGAAGGAGCAATTGGAAATAAAAATGGTATGAATGCCGAAGAACACACTAAATTTTTGAATAAAGGATTAATGGTTATTCAAAATAGTAGATGGGGTGAAATTACCCGTAGAATATTTGAAGGTATGGCTTGTGGTAAAATGGTGTTAACGGATAAGTTAGATATCAGTAGAGGTTTAGAAGAATTATTTATAGATGGTGAGGATATTGTTTTATATAATGATATGTTTGATTGTATTGAAAAGATGAATTACTATAATGAAAACGAAGAAGAAAGAGAAAGAATTGCATATAACGGAATGGCAAAAGTTATTGCAAATCATACACAAATACAAAGAGTTGATAAATTAATAGAAAAATATAAAAATTTTAATAAAATATGAAATCATTAAGTGAAATATATTTAGATTATCAGTCGCCAGAGGGGCATGGAGATAAGGGAACTGCACATAGTTATATTAATGACTATGAAAAATTATTAAATGAGTATAGAGAAAACTCCACAGTTTTAGAGATTGGTATTTGTCAAGGTGAATCTTTAAAAATGTGGGATGAATATTTTATTAATTCTAATGTATATGGGATTGATATTACAGACCAATATATTAAAGATTTAATTGCAGAAAATAAGTATAATATTATTATTGGTGATGCTTGTTCAGAAAATATTTTAAAACATTTAAATGATTTAACATTTGATGTAATAATTGATGATGGGAGTCATAAAATTGATGACCAAATAAATTCTTTTAATATACTAAAAAATAAAATGAAATCTAATGGTATCTATATTATTGAGGATATTCAAAATTTAGATTCAACAATTGATAGGTATAAAGAATTACATAATAATGTAGAAATAATTGATAATAGACACATAAAAAATAGGATTGATGATGTGTTAGTGATTTATAAATTTTAAAATATGAAAGTTTTAATAACAGGAGTAGCAGGATTACTAGGTAGTAGATTGGCGGATTGGTTAATCGAAAACCACCCAGAAATTGGGGTAGTTGGCATGGATGATTTAAGTGGTGGATACAAAGAAAATGTAAATCCAAAAGTTGAGTTTTGGCAAATGAATTTAGTTCAACATCCAATTGAAAATTGTTTTGAAGTTCATAAATTTGATTATGTATTTCATTTTGCAGCATACGCAGCAGAAGGATTATCACCATTTATCAGACAATATAATTACGAAAATAATTTAGTAGCAACTGCGAGAATTGTTAATCAATGTATTAAGCATGATGTTAAGAGATTGGTATTTACATCAACCCTTGCAGTATATGGACATGGTTATGGTGGAATATTCGATGAAAACCAAATACCAAAACCAATTGACCCATATGGTGTTGCAAAGTATAGTTGTGAAATGGATATCCAAATTGCAGGTGAACAACATGAATTGGATTGGTGTATTATTAGACCACACAATGTATATGGTATCAAACAAAACATATGGGATAAATATCGTAATGTATTGGGTATATGGATGTATCAGCATTTGAACGGGGAACGAATGACTATATTTGGTGATGGTGAACAAACGAGAGCATTCAGTTATATAGATGACATCGTTGAACCATTATGGAACGCTGCAATTAGACCGGAAGCATCTAAAGAGATTATCAATTTAGGTGGAGTTGAAGAGTGGAGCATAAATAAAGCAAATTCTTTATTAAGAGCAATCATCGGTGGTGGTGAAGTGGTTTATAAAGAAGCTAGACATGAAGTTAAAAATTCAATACCAACATTCCAAAAATCAGTAGATATTTTAGGATTTGAACATAAAACTAATTTGGATGAAGGTTTGTGGGATATGTGGGTATGGGCTTCACACCAAACTAAAAGAGATAGATTTGTATGGTCATCATATGAATTAGATAAAGGAATTTATTCATTCTGGAAAAAATAATATTATGATAGAATTTATTATACCAACATACAATAGACCATATCAATTATTAACAATAATTAGTTCTATACTTTCACAAAATAATACAAATTGGAAAATCCATGTAGTAGCAGATGCAATATATAATGGATACGATGATATAAAACAAATATTCTCACATACGGATAAAATAAAATTTAGTGAATTGCAAGGCCCTCATAATGATTGGGGACACACACCAAGACAATATGGATTAGACAATACAACTGAAGAATGGGTAGTAATGAGTGGTGATGATAATTATTATACTCCAAATTTTGTAAATGAATTTATTTCAAAAATAAATAATGATATAAATTTTATATATTGTGACATGCTACATAATCATTTTAATTATCAATATTTTAACTCAGAACCAATGATAAATAAAATTGATATAGGAAATTTTGCAGTTAGAACAAAATTAGCAAAACTTATTAAATTTAATAAAGGAAACTATGCAGCAGATGGTGAATTTGTTGAAGAATATGTAGATAAATTTTGTAAAGAAAAATACAATATTGAAAAAATAAATGCAGCATTATATGTCCACAACTAAATACTCAATAATAATCCCAACACTTTGGAAATCAAATAGAATTCATAAACTATTGAGAGATTTAATTAAATGTCAATTTGTAGATGAAATTATTTTAATAGATAATGCAGGTAAATTTTTTGAATATTATGAAGCATTGGATAAAGTAAAATTAGTACAAGCCAAAGAAAATATCTATGTAAACCCTGCATGGAATTTGGGAATTGAATTGGCAAAAAATGATTTAATTGCATTAGTTAATGATGATATAAATTTTAATCCAAATATATTTGGTGTGATTGATGAAAGTATACTATCTTATGTTGGAATTATTGGAATGGGAGAAGGAAATTATAAAGATGAGATAGACAAAGAAAAAGGTTCATATATTGATATATGGGAACCTGGTGTAAATGATTGGGGATGGGGATGCTTTATTATGTTGAATAAAAAGAATTGGATTGATATCCCTGATAATATTAAAATATGGTATGGTGATAATTTTATTAAAGATGTGAACCCTGCACCAAAATCGGTGTTGAGAAATTTTAAAGTAGAAACAGAAATGTCAACAACATCTGATGGTGATGAATGGAATGATAGAAAAAAAGAAGACCATATTAATTTTATAAATTATTTAAGAAATGGAAAAACTACCAATTAGTATAGGGATATTATCCTGGCATAGTGGACAAGTATTAGTAGATACATTAACTACATACCATAACAACGGATTATTTGATATGGTGAATGATGTTACTATTCTATTTCAGGAAGTCACACCACAAGATATGGAAATCGCAAGACACTTTGGTTTGGATTTTATAGGTTTACAAAAAAATATTGGAATCGGTCAAGCATTCATTCGTTTAACCGAAAACGCACAACAAGATTATGTTTTAGTATTAGAACATGATTGGAATTTAATTGAAGATAGAGAAACGACATACAACACATTAAAAAGAAGTTATCAAGCAATTGAAATGGGAATGGATGTTGTTAGGTTAAGACATAGAGCAAACCCAGGTAACCCACATTTTTCATTCAGACATAAAGGTAAAGAATTGACTTATTATGATGATGAAATTGGTTGTCAATCTCCTCACTTATTAGATTCATTACATTGGTTAGACCCATCGATTGAATTTACTGATTTAATAAAGAAATCCGAAGATATGTTTTGGACTACATCTCGTTATGGTAATTGGACTAACAACCCCTGTCTATACAAAAAACAATTTTATTTAGATACAGTTAAACCATTTGCAGGAGAAGGAATTGCATTGGAAGGAAACATTAGCAAATGGTGGGCACAACAAGAATATAAAGTAGGACACAACGAAGGATTATTCATGCATAACGATTGGCAAAAATACGGAAGATAAAAAAACACAATGGACAAAGTATTTCACAATTACCCAAAAGTATTAAAGTATTTCACACCACAATCTTATTTAGATATTGGTGTTTGTAAAGGTCACGCAATTTCTTTTATCTTAGAACAACTACCAAGCTTGACTAAAATAGAAATGATTGAAGCAAATGAATTACATAGACCTGATTTGGAAAAGATATCTAAACAATTTAATATACCATTTCACATCGAAGTTCTTTCAGATGAAATCAAAGAAGTAACATTTTATTTAGATGGTAGAGGTGCAGATTCAACAGGCCCTGGTAATTCATATTATTTAGAAGATACATCTCATTATCTTAACACACCATCGGAAGTAAGAATAACGAATAAATTGGATAGTATATATGATGATACATTTATATTTGACTTAATTAAAATGGACACACAAGGTAGTGAGTTGGATATCATTAAAGGTGGTAAGAATTTAATTAGTAGAACTAAAGCAATCATATTAGAAGAGAATGAATTTTGTTACAATATTGGAGCAGCTTTGCATTCTGAAATTAAAGAATATATGCAGTCAATTGGATTCGTTTTAGCTGAATTGCTTGATGAAAAAAATAGGGATATAACAAACAGAGAAGGAAATCAAGTTAAACAACGAGAAATAGATACTCTTTATATTAGAAAAGAATTAATAAAATAATATGAAAGACTTAGTTATATCGGCAATAGCAAATTATATGCCGGAAAAGATTAGAATATATGTTGAATCACTTAATGATAGTGGGTTCGATGGTGATAAAATAATGATATGTTATAATATTCCAAAAGAAACGATTGATTATTTAACATTAACAGGTTGGGAATGCTATGGTGCAGAATTACAAGGACACCCACATATGAAAAGATTAATTGATATGTGGTGGTTTTTACAAAATGATGAAAGAGAATGGCGATACATTATAACAACCGATGTTAGAGATATAGTATGGCAAACAAACCCATCGGATTGGTTAGAACAAAATCTTAAAACGGAAATACTATGTGCGTCGGAATGTGTCACATATGAAAACGAAGCATGGGGTTATAAAAATATACACGAAGGATACGGCCCGATGTTTTGGGAGTGGATAAAACCAAATATGATAGGAAATGTTGGAGTGATTGCCGGAAAATATAAATCGGTCAAAGATTTACTAATGTTAAATTGGTTAGTATCACAATCAGGAGATACAAGACATTTTACCGACCAGAGTTCTTTTAATTTTATTATATCAAATAATTTAGTAAAAGACAAAGTTGATATTAATTCCGATTTTGCTTTACAAGTTGGAACTACTACAAAGGATTTGAAAATAGAAAATGATATAATTATGAATGGTGACATACCATATGTATTAGTTCACCAATATGATAGAAACACAGAATTAAATAATTTAGTTAAAAACAAATACGAATGAAAAAGATAGTTATTACAACTTTTATAATGCCAAATGAAATTGATGATTTGGAAAGAATATTGGGAGATTTAAATAAAGCATCAAAATATATTGATGGTAAAAATTACGAATTGTATTTAGCACTTTCAGTTGATGATTATTTAATAAATTGGAATGAATCCAAATTAGATAAACAATATTTTATTGATAGATTTAATACATTAAAACCATTAACTGATTGGGCCAGTAAAGCATCGTTTCACATCAGAGAAGATATTATGGGATGTACTTCATTAAGAAGAATAGCACACAACGAATGTACGGATGCAACTCATTTTATTTGGTTAGATACCGATATTTGTTTTGATGAAAGGGTTTTATTTTATATAGAAAACGCAATTAACGTAATAGAAGATGAAAAAATAACAGACAAATATATTATCAGTCCGGAATGCGTTAAGATATGGGATACAACTTGGGATTGTCTGGTAAATCAAAAATTTATAAATAAAGAAGTTAATTATTGTAAAACAAATAATCCATTTGTAGATTGTGGTGAACATGGTGATGTTGCAATCGAAACTTTATTTAATAATGTTCCAGGTCAACCTAAAATGAAATTTGGTGGTGGGTGGTTCAATTGTTTATCTAAAAAAATATTGGATAGAGTACCATTACCACAATCAATAGGACACTATGGACCAGATGACACCTTCATTATGTGGGCAGCTGAGAAATTAAATCAAAATGGTGAACAAATGTATCAATTTAAATTAAAAAACTATGTAGTTTGTGAAAATTATATTTATAGAGATAGAACTCATTACGATAAATTGATAAAAAGAATAGATAGAAAAGAAGAATTTAAACAAAAAGCATATTCGGTTTTTCAAGATGAAATAAACAAACTATCATAATATAACAATTCAAAAGAAAAGAAGACGAATTTAAATAAAAAAATATATTTATATCCGTATATACAATATAAAAATATGAAATTTGAAGTAACTAATCCAAAAGTTTGGAGAGCTGTAAATGAGAAAAAGATGCCAATGAAGCATAAAATTAAAATTTATGAAAAATTGGGCGGAGCATATCGTTTAGGAGAAGATGGTGGTGAAGAAATATTCAACACTATGACAGAATTACTTAAGCATAAAATGGATGAAGATAATATGGCGACACCCGTTCCAAGCGATGACCACGAAGTATCTATGGCAGGTGGACAATTGGATGATATCATTCGTAATGCAACTGAATTAAAAACTAAAGTAGGAACACAAGAAACGGATTTACCAGGTTGGATACAAGACCACATTTCACAAGCACAAAATTTTATTAACCAAGCTAACACAAGCTTTCATAAATTAGGAGAAAAATAATGGAAAATTTGTATTCAGTATTAATTACGGCAATAACCGTATTAGGTGGAACGGGAGCATGGAGATATTACGAAAAGAGAGCTCTAAATAAAGATAGAGATGATGAGTTTATCAGACACGATTGTAAAGACCGTATCTCTAAATTAGAAGCATTATTAGAATCTGCAGCAAAAGAAAAAGATGACCTTCGTAATATGGTATTAGAACTTACAAGAGAAGTAGCAGCATTGGGTGTTAAAGTTGAATTCCTTACAAAAGAGAACGATAAGTTAGAAAAGGCACTACCAAAGACTAAGAAACAATTAAATGGTTAATTTACTTAAAGAATTTTTCTTCGGCCAACGATTTGCAAAGTTAGATGGTCGTAATATTGAGTTGGGTAAAGTTTACGGAAACCCAATGGTAAACGCATTTACACCATTACATGAAGTAGAACAACCAACTGGTAAAAAATTAAGAGTATTTGATTTTGATGATACATTGGTACAAACTAAATCAAATATATACATTACACATAAAGACGGAAAAAAATCAACATTAACTCCTGGAGAATACGCAGTATATGAACCAAAAGAGGGTGATGATTTTGACTTTTCTGATTTTCAAAAAGTAAATGACCCACAAGAAATAAAAGGTGTTACAAATTTACTTAAAAGAATAGTAAACGCAGCAGGAGAAAGAACGGTAGCAATATTAACTGCAAGAGCTGCATATCAACCTGTTAGAGATTATTTGGAAGATATTGGATTGAGTGGTATATATGTTGCTGCGCTGGGAAGTTCTGACCCACAACACAAAGCAGATTGGATTGAGGAAAAAATAAAAAAAGGATTTGATGATGTATTTTTTATAGATGATTCTCATAAAAATATTGAAGCAGTATCTAAATTAAAAGAAAAATATCCAAATATCAAAATGAGTGTTAAGCATGTTCAACATGAGACACCCAAATCACCCAAAACAACCAACATGAAAAAAGATGAAAAACCAAATGATATGAGTTTGAAATCTCTGTTACCAAAGAATCTAAATAAAACAATTAAAAATCCAGATACAGGTAGAACTATTAAAGTTAAATCTGCATTAGGATATGATAAAAATACACAAGTTTATAAAGCAGCTGCAAATTTAGTTAAAAAGAAATAAGTTATGATATACCTTTTCACAGGTCAGCCGGGAAGTGGTAAAACTACTCTGGCAAAGAAGTTACAAATGTGGTTACAAACTGATAAGAAAAATTGGAGAAAATCTGTATTTCATATTGACGGAGACCAATTAAGAGAATTATTCCCAAACACAGACTATTCTAAAGAGGGGAGATATAAGAACATCAATAAAGCTTTTGATATAGCAAAGTTTTTAGACGTATCAGGGAACGATGTTATAATATCATTAGTAAGTCCTTATAAAGAATTGAGAGAAGAATTTAAGTCTCAATGTAAAGTGCAAGAGATATATTGCCATACTAAGAAGATTAGAGGTAGAGAAGATAAGTTTGCATTGGACTACGAACCACCTACCGAATTTTATATAAATTTAGATACATCAGATGCGTCGGATGATACATTTAAAAAATTAATAAAAATATTAATTTGATATACTTATATGTATAATAAAATGTTATATTAGTATGGAAAATGAAAAAATAGAAGAATTTTTTCCAAATTTAAATGAAACGAGTAGAATTACGAAAAGAGGTTTAGGTGCACAACCGATATTAGAATCTCAAATTAAAGCTGCACAGGAAAAATCAAAATCAGCTAGACAAGCTGCTAAAACATTGGGTATTTCTTATAACACATATAAAAAATATGCTAAATTATATGGTATTTTTGAAGATTTAAAAAATCCATATGGTGTTGGTATTCAGAGAAATGTTGGTATTAGAAATAAAAAATATAATATAGAAGATTTAATTGATGGCAAACATTTGAATTACCCATTACACAAATTCAAAAATAAACTATTTGATAGTGGATATGTCCCAAAAGTGTGTAGTAGTTGTGGATTTGGTGAAGAAAGAATTACAGATGGTAAAATGCCATTACTTATAGATTTTTTAGATGGTAATTTGAATAATCGTAAATTGGATAATATCAGACCACTTTGCTACAATTGTTTCTTCCTATTAGTAGGAGAACGAAATGTAAAAAACTGGTATGCAGAAAATGGTGGTCAAATCATAGAAGTAGAAGAAAAATTATTAAACAATCAAAACATAGAAACAAATGAATAAGGAAAGAAAGTATCTCCCTACATTAGCGGAGTTAATTGACAGATTGAGTATTTCACAATTAAAAGAAATATTCATTACGGAACACAAAGAAGAATATGCACAAGAAATTGCAGACATAGTAAATGATATTCAGATTTGTATTGAAAGTGGAACCGAACCTGTTACGGCTGAAACCATTAGAGCAATTGTAGTTCTATCACAAATGAATTTACATATTTGGCATAATGAATCAAATGTAAGAACAGGAAAGTCAGGCCCATCCGCACTGACTCTAACACATGGATTGAATGGTATTAGAAATACTGCAAAGAATAAAATACAAGAAGTAGTAGGTGGTAGAAAGGATTATAAGATTGATTGTTTAGCCGCTGAATTTAAGGATTGGGAAATTAGTTGGTAATTTCAAATATTTATCGTATATTTATATATGACCAAAATCATATATTATGGCTTATAGCGAGAAAGTAATTGACCATTACCAAAACCCAAAAAACGTAGGAACATTAGATAAATCTAAATCAAACGTAGGAACAGGTCTAGTAGGAGCACCTGAATGTGGTGATGTAATGAGACTACAAATAGAAGTAAATGATAATATCATAACCGATGCTAAATTCAAAACATTTGGTTGTGGAAGTGCAATAGCAGCATCTTCATTAGCAACGGAGTGGTTAAAAGGAATGACATTAGAAGAAGCAGTTAAAATGGACAATATGGAATTGGTGGAAGAATTAAATCTACCACCAGTTAAGATACACTGTTCAGTATTAGCAGAAGATGCTATCAAATCTGCGATAAATGATTATAGACAAAAACAAGGATTAGAACAATTGGTGTTTGAAGAATCACATATATAAAAAATAAATTATGAGCTACATTATTGGAAAAAGTTGTGTTGATTGTATGGATACTGCATGTGCAAGTGTATGTCCGGTAGATTGTATTCACGGACCCATTGATATAGAAGGTTCAGGTGGTGAAATTGAAAGAGATGGTAGAGCAGCATTCCCAGGTGGACAAATGTATATCAATCCTGATGTTTGTATAAATTGTGGTGCATGTGTTCCAGAATGTCCTGTTTCTGCAATTTACGAAGATGAAGATTTGGCAATAAAAGCAGGTGACGAAGTATCGGTACATAAAAACTATGAATTTTTCGGACTAAAATACGCATAATGGTAACAGTATCACAAGGTGCAGCAAAAAAACTAAACTCACTTATTGAAGAAAGTGGGTTCAAAACTCCATATGTTAGAGTAGCAGTTAAAGGTGGTGGATGTAGTGGATTGTCATACGACCTTTCATTTGATACCGAACAACAAGCGGGTGATACTTTAGCAGAAGATAAAGGAGTACAAATACTAATAGATATGAAATCTTTATTATACCTATTTGGTACTGAATTACATTTTTCAGACGGACTTAATGGTAAGGGGTTTCAGTTTATAAATCCCAACGCAAGTCGTACATGTGGATGTGGAGAGTCTTTCGCATTATAATGTGGATAAAAATAATTAGGTTATGAGTATAAAGAGTTCTAAAGAAAACTTAAGTAAAACGGAAAAACCCACAAAATTCGAATACATATTTGAAGATGATGAGTCAAAATCTATATGGAAGTATGATTTAAAGAAATTCCCTAATGGGCCCATTTCGGTTGAATATCATTGGAAATCACACTACCTAAAAGAATTGGCAATCCGTCAAAAAAGAGGAAGATAATTTGGTAATATCAAATATTCTTCTTATATTTAATAACAAACAAAAACAGCAATTATGGCTAGTAAAAAAGAAGAACTATTTCAAACAATGAAAGAATTGTTTAATAAGTTCGAAGAAGAACACAACAAGACAACAAAAGTATCGCAAAAAAACGCAAGAACCTTAATTGGTGACTTGAAAAAAGTGGTAACTGATTATCGTCAGGCATCGGTAGAAGAGACTAAAAGCAGTAATTAAAATTTACGCAGTCAAATATACTCACAATCCCTCACCCTAAGAAGTGGGGGATTTTTTTATTTGGTAGATTAAAATATTTTTCGTATATTAGTGTATAAACAAAAAACAAAATAGAATATGGCAAAAATTATCAAATTTGATTTAGAGGCAAGAACCTCATTAAAGGCTGGTGTTGATAAATTAGCAAACGCTGTTAAAGTTACATTAGGCCCTAAAGGTAGAAACGTAATTCTACAAAAACAATTCGGTGTCCCACACATTACAAAAGATGGTGTATCGGTAGCAAAAGAAATTGAATTAGAAGACCCGATTGAAAATATGGGTGCTCAATTAGTAAAAGAGGTTGCAAGTAAGACCGCAGACCAAGCCGGTGACGGAACTACAACTGCAACTGTGTTAGCACAAGAAATCTATAACTTAGGATTTAAGAATGTAGCAGCAGGTGCAAACCCAATGGACTTAAAAAGAGGTATTGATGTAGCAGTTGGTGCAGTAGTAAAAGAACTTGCAAACATCTCTAAAAAGATTAAATCATCTACGGAAATTGAACAAGTTGCAACCATTTCAGCAAACAACGATAGTGAGATTGGTAAGATGATTGCAACCGCAATGGAGAAAGTTGGTAAGGATGGTATCATCACAGTTGAAGAAGCAAAGGGTATTGAAACGGAAGTTAAAGTAGTAGAAGGTATGCAATTTGATAAGGGATATAGTTCTCCTTACTTTGTAACCAATCAAGATACTATGGATGTCCAATTTGACAATGCATTGGTATTGATTTATGATAAGAGAATTTCAGCAATGAAAGATATCTTACCTGTATTGGAGTCAGTTGCACAAACCAACAAACCATTGGTAATCATTTCCGAAGATTTGGAAGGTGAAGCAATGGCAACATTGGTTGTAAATAAGATGAGAGGAACTCTAAAAGTTGCAGCAGTTAAAGCTCCCGCATTTGGAGATAGACGAAAAGAAATGTTACAAGATATCGCAACTATTACAGGTGGTACAGTTATTAGTGAAGAAGTTGGTTTATCATTAGAGAAAGTAACAATGTCAATGTTGGGTAAAGCTGAGAAAATTGTAATCGACAAAGACAATACAACTATCATCAATGGTGGTGGTAAGAAAGAGGATATTAAAGCAAGAATTGAGTTAATCAAAACACAAATTGATAAATCAACATCGGACTATGATACTGAAAAGTTACAAGAAAGACTATCCAAATTATCAGGTGGTGTAGCAATCCTTTATATCGGAGCAGCTACCGAAGTTGAAATGAAAGAAAAGAAAGATAGAGTAGATGATGCATTACATGCAACGAGAGCTGCAGTAGCAGAAGGTATTGTTCCAGGTGGTGGAGTTGCACTTATTAGGGCACAATCTGCATTGGATAAGTTAGAATTGCCAAATGAGAGTGATTATAACACCGGTATATTTATTGTCAGAAAAGCAATTGAGGCACCATTAAAGACTATCGTACAAAACGCGGGTGGAAGTGCGGAAGTTATTATCAATGAAGTTAGAAGTAGTAAGGGTAATATTGGTTACAATGCAAGAACTGAGGAGTATGTTGATATGGTTAAAGCAGGTATCATTGACCCAACAAAAGTAACAAGATTGGCATTAGAAAATGCAGGAAGTATCGCATCTTTATTATTAACAACCGAATGTGTAATCGCAACGGAAAAAGAAGAAAAACAATTACAAATGCCACAAGGTGGATTTGGAATGTAATAAATAAACAATAAAACAAAACAAAATGGCAAAGTATTATTCAGTACAAGTAGCAATCGAAGTAGAAGATGCTAAAGGTAAGATTAAAAAACAAAAAGAAAATTATTTAGTAGACGCAATGTCGGTGACGGAAGCAGAAGCTAAGTTGGTAAACAAATTCGTAGAAGAAGCAGTTAAGCTTGAATACGAAGTAGTAAAAGTATCAGAAACAAACATTATTGAAGTATTCTAATATGGAAAAAGAACTCAAAGAACAAAAGGAATTAGTCCTTGAAAGAGTTCCACCGGGAGATAGATGGATATTTGCAGATGGTAAAAATTCAGCAGTATATCCATCTCTTACCGATGCTTTAGAAGGTTGGTATCAAACAAATGGTGATACTAATTTTTATATTGAAGCAAGAAAGGGAACTGTCGAAATTATTAAACAAGAAGAAGTAGAAATACCAGTTAAAAGATTTTCTCTATATGGAGAGGACTAATTTAACTAAAAATTTTTTATATTTATATTTAATCATAATCAAAACAAAAACAAAATGGGACTATTCACATTTATCAAAAACCTTTTCTCAAAAGTAGAAGGTATTGAAAATCAAGTTGAACTATTTGTAGCAGAAGTTCAAACCAAAGCTCCTCAAGTAGCAGCTAAAGTTAAAACGGAAGTAACTAAAGTTAAAAAAGCAACTGCAGAAGTAAAAGCAGCGGTAACGCAAGTTGAAGCTAAAGTAAAGAAAGCAACAACTAAAACGGCAACTAAGACAACAAAAAAATAAGTAAAGTAAATCGGAAAATAACTAAAAATGGCAAAAGCAAAAGCAGCTAGCTCTAATAAAACCTCATTTGGTACTAGAAAGACTGGCCCTGGTTCTGGACAAAAAAGTTTTAACAAACATACACCAAAACCAAAAAGATACAGAGGACAAGGTCGTTAATTTATTTTTAATATATTTATAATAAATTAATTATTATGCTATTAAAAAGAGGTGACAATAACGAAAGTGTCAAACAATTACAAACAAAGTTAGGTTTAGAAGCAATTGGTAACTACGGCCCTAAAACCGAAGATGCAGTAAAAGCATTTCAGTTAAAGAATGGTTTAACTCCAGATGGTATTGTGGGAAATACTACTTGGAATAAGATTATGGGTATTACGGAAGCAGCAGCTCCAGTAACTCCTGCAGAAGTCTTAACTCCAAAACCAACTGCCGTAACAAATGCAACCGGATTAAAGTTAGATACATTAAAAGGACACATTCCTGATAGTGTTATAGCAATGATACCTGAAGTAGCATCTAAGTTTGAAATCAACACTCCATTAAGATTGGCACATTTCTTAGCACAATGCGGACATGAAAGTGGTGGATTTAAATTAACACAAGAAAACTTAAACTATTCAGCTAAAGGTTTGAATGGTATCTTTAAAAAATATTTCCCAACATTAGAGTCAGCGGTTCCATACGAAAGAAAACCAGAGAAAATCGCCAATAAAGTATATGGTGGTAGAATGGGTAACGGATTGGAAGCAAGTGGTGAAGGTTGGAAGTTTCATGGTAGAGGATTTATTCAATTAACAGGAAAAGATAACTATACAGCATTCACTAAATCTATTGGTGAAGATTGTATTGCAAACCCTGATTTAGTAGCAAGTAAATACGCATTAGCATCTGCAGCATGGTTCTTTAATAAGAATGGTTTACATAAGATGGCTGATGGTGGAGCAAACGATGATACTGTTACAAAAATTACTAAAAGAGTAAATGGTGGAACTATCGGATTACCTGACCGTATCAAACATTTCAAAGAATATTATCATTTATTAGCATAATATTTGGTGTATTGAAATAATTTTCGTATATTACTTATATGGAAAAATTAAAAATTACATTAAATGTTATTATTGTTACCTGTGTTATAGGATTAGCAATGTCCTATGTAACACAATTGATACCGATGTTACCTAAATTGACATTCTTAGAAGCAATTGGAGTATATTGTCTTTGGACACCATTACACCACTTTTTGAATACATTTGGAAAAGATAATATAGAATAATATTGTTTATAATGACTTATTTTATATTTATATTCGTAAAAGTAAAAACGAGTATATATGAAAGCAAAGTTATTGCATCTAAAAAGTAACGCAAGGAACTATTTTGAAAAGTTTCTTATTGGTTTTGTTGGTCTATGGGTTGTAAGTGCATTATTATTTGAAGTAGTAATGATTACTTTGGAAATGTCAGGTAAAACCGAAACCACACAAGCGGTATCGAATTGGTTTAGTTGGCATTTTGATGGAAGATTTAAAAATAGTCCAGAAAATATAATGTACAACGCCGAAGAACATATTTGGGTTGAAAGTGTTACCAACGAAGTTAAGATTGGTAAGTTAGCAGGAAACAGAAAATTAGAATTCGGTGTTAAGAATATTTTAGAAGAATATTTACAGGAAAGAGGATTAGACCTTTCATCCGACGCAACACAACGATTAAAAGTTTCAATTATATATTTGGATGTTTTGACTACAAAGAAGAACATTTCTATTTTTCATAGTGGAGAAGAAACGGTGGTAATTCGTTTGAGAGGAACATTATACAAAGATGGTAAAAAAGATAAAGAGGTTATAGTAGAGGAAAGCTCGTCAGAAATCTCAATGTCAACTCTTATAGTAGATGAGGGTGGTAAATTTAATCAGACATCATTGAGTAACGCACTTAAAAAGGCTTCTGACAAATTAATCACTAAACTATTAGGAGAAAAAAAATGATAAAAACACTATTAACGATACTTGGAATACTAGTAATATCCATATCGTCAAATGCACAATTAACAATCAACCAATCAGTAACCCCTACAACGGGATTAAAAGTTGGTGACACAATTTCAGTAAAGTATACAGTTGCAAGAGGTACAACTACACCAAGATATTTTTGGTTGAGATATCAATTCAACAATAAAGCATTGGCATATGTTTCAACCACATTCTCACAAGGAACGTCGGTACAAACATATTATACAAGTTGGACATCGTATAAATTTACAGCAAGTACGGCAAATAGTATTACTGCAAAAGATTTATATGCACAATATTTAATAAATCCATGGGGTTATGCAACTAACGCAGATTGGAATGTTGGTCAGTTAACTGTACAAAGAACCGATGCATCAATCAATGGAGATGTTGCAACTCAAAAATATGTAATCAAAGATTTGGGTGAATATACAAACATTCATAAATTAGACTTATCATATTCAATTGACGCAACAAGTGCATACATTACTCCAATTACAACTGACCCAGGTACAATGTCTTTATCTAATGTAACAGGTAACACATCTGCATTCAAAGTAAGAGTTTTATTCCCAACGGGGTATGATATTACTGCACATACAGTTGCATTATTTCCAATAAAAACGGATGGTACTATTGATTGGAATGTAACACCTATTGCAAGTAAAGCATTGGATGCAAGTGGTGAGGCAACATTTACATCAGGAGTTAAAGTAGGTGATAGTTTGGCAGTTTGGATGTATGGTGCTACTGGAAAAACTTTTATGAATAACATCATTACAGTATCGGACGCATATAAATCATTTTTAGGTATCTCACAAACCAATATCAATGGTACTGCTACATATTTTACAAGACCTGTATTAGAAAAAAATATAGGACAAATTACAAAGAATAAAAGTGTATTTAGTGAAAGTGATTCGTATTACGCATTTGCATATGTAATGGGTATTGCTAATGTAAAAGATAGTGCATGGATACCATTGAGTACAAACGGAGGCCAATTCAAATGGTTTAGTGGATTATTGAATCAAAGTTGGTTAGATGGTGTACCTGCGTATAAAACAAAAGTAACGGCATCAAATCAATCAATAGATATGGTTTATGCATGGGGTGGCGATTTGGATTGGTCTCATTCATCTCATCCTGACACAATTGCAAGTAGAGTTTCTACTGGAAATTATTCCAATTCAATAAAAGATGGTACGGCAACAATCAAATCATTTTCAGTTCAATCAATGGCATACACTCAATTAATTGAAAAGGCAATATTGGGATTGAATTCCACAATTGTTAATGGTAAAGTGGTATTAACGGGTACATTGACAAAAGAAGGATTAGCAGGTTTAGAAGTAATCTTACAATACGATAATACTAAATTAACTTTTGACAATATTTCATTTGACGCAGGTGCAAACGTGACCAACTTTTCAACAAACGGAGATGGTAGATTAACATTTGGTTCAATGGACCAGATTAAATCAGGTAGAATTAAAACAGGTACACCATACAAATTAACATTTATTCCAAAAGAAACTATAACAAATACTGCAGGTTTATTCTATACAGTTTTAGCTGACGCAGTTGATGGAGCCGGAAATAAGATTAACTTAATAGTTGAATAGTATGAAGAAAATCGTTACACTTTTATTCTTATTAATATCATTTATAGGGTTTGGTCAGTCAGTAACGGCACCAGACCCTAAATCATTTACCATCAATACAACGGGACAAGATGCCAGTGGATTTGAATTAACCGGATTTAGTGCAACATCTACTTTATTAACTTCAATCAGTTTAGTCAACCCTCCATCAGGTACAACATTTTATCTTAATACAACAACGGGTTTAACTGCAGCAAGTGGATTTACTTTAAGTGGTAATAAAACACGTTTGGTAATAACTGGTACAATGGCTAGTATCAATACGGCATTAGCATCATTAAAAATAAACACAGGAACAATAACGGGAGATGTTAATATTTCAGTAGCCGCAACTATAAACCCAACGGGATATTATTACAATGGTGTAAACGGACACTTTTATAGACCAATAACAACCGGAGCAACTTATACGAACGCAAGAGCGGCATCACTATTAACAACATTCAAAGGACAGACCGGATATTTAGTAACAATCACATCGGCAGATGAAGATGCTTTTATTTTCAATAATGTACCTCAAGGTAATATTTGGTTTGCACTAACGGATGAAGCAAGTGAAGCAAGATGGACAATTGATGCTGGACCTGAAAAAGGAACTCTAATCAAAATAAATAACGGACAATTAAACGGAAATATTCCAGGTAAATACAACAACTGGGCACCCGGTGAACCAAACGATAGTGGTAATGAAGATTATGCAGTAACTAAATGGGGTGGCGGTTCTCAATGGAACGATTTACCAAACCATTTTTCAAATCCGTATGTAATTGAATATGGAACTTGGTCTAATCCTGATGATGCAACATTCACAGAGTTTTATACAAATTCAGTAACTCACTCAAACGGAGAAACTATAAAAGCACTATTTGGATTTAAGTTTAATAGTTCAATTGATAAAACTAAATTCACTGCACAAATATTCAAAAGAAATGATGCAACATCGGCATGGACAGCATCGGATGGATATAAATCATTAAGTGGTTTGGGTAAAGTATATCTTTCAAATCAAATAGATACTTCAAAGATTTATACAACTGGTATTCAATTAGCATCAGGAACATCGGATATGACACAATTTACTTCCGCCGATATTGGTAAGATATATAAACTAACCACAACGGGTGCAAGTGGTGGTGGATGGGGAACGGATATTTACACAAGTGACTCTTACATACCTGCTATGGCAGTTCATGCAGGAGTTTTAACAATCGGACAAACAAAAGAAATTTATATCAAAGTAGTTCAGGGACAAAATAATTATACAGCATCAACTCGTAATGGTATTACAACATCCGATTGGGGTGGATGGGGATTAAGTTACCAATTCGTATCAGCACCGGCATCATATAAAGCAACTATATCTCCGGGTGGAGTAGAGTGGTCTTATACAAATCCAAACGCAAGTTGGTTAAATGGTAATAGTAGATTATTAATTGATATGAGACAAATTGTAAGTGTAGACCCTACTAAAATATCAAAAGTAAAAATATTAGATGCATATGATGGCCCGGTTACATATACTTCACATGATGCAAATGGTTGGGCAATATACACAGTCCCATCACCATTAACAAAAGTAACCAATGGAACTTCTGCATACAATCAATACATTAGAAATATGAATGGTTCAAATACCGATTATGCATTTCAATGTGGTATTGGACTAACTCAATTGGGTGCATTCAAACAACATAAAATGGAATTGAATGAATACGATAGTGCTCAATTAAAAACCCTTTATAATAGTATTGTGACTGTAACGGATGTTTATTTAGCATTTAAGGAATTAGCAAATGGTGGTATATTTGGAAATCAAAGTGGTAATGAGTTTGGGTATGGTATTCAGTATATAAACGCAGATGTAAATGATGATGGATATTTCAATGAAGCTGATTGTTTCAAATTACTACAAAATCTAACAGGTACAAATAATTTGGTTACCAATTATACTTTGGACAATACTATAAAAGTGATACCGGACTCAATCTATAATTTAATAGGTAAGTCAACATGGAACTCATTTACATCATACAAAGGAAAAACATACTCATTCAGTTTATTAGATGATGTAATAAGTTATAACTATGATTTGGCAGTTAGTTGGAAAGGTGATGTAAACTTATCTCATTCAGCAACACCTCCTTCAAATGGTATAACTACAATGTCGGTTAGAACTACAATGAGTACACCGGTATTAAATGAAATCAACGCATCAATCGTAACGGAAGTAATTGGAGATAGTATTTACGCATATATTACATTAGACCCATTACAACAAAATGTAGTAGGTACTCAATTCCAATTAAACTATGATAATTCGGTGTTAAAGTTCAAAGGAATACAATTTACTACAAATGGTTCACCTACTAACTACGCAAGTGATAAGGGTGATTACATCAATTTGGGTTCTTTGGTAAGTGATGGTAGTACAAGTTTGGATAAAATGACAACATATAAGATTTCATTTTCGTCAAACACAAAATTAGATAACATATTGGGTTTAATTTCAATAGGTTCAACGGACGCAGTTAATAAAGATGGAAAATCATTAAAAATAAAAATAAATTAAAAATTATGGCAAAGAAAAACGGAGATGATATAGTATATAACTGCTCAGATTGTGGTGAAAACTATGTAAGATATTATGGATTTGGTGGAGACGGACCTGGTTCGGCATGTGATACACATGCACTCACACCAGCAGCAATAAAATTCATTCATCAACATCCTGATAAAAATCATATATGGTATGAGGTTTTGGCAGATATTGATTGGAAAAAGGTAAGAGAAAACTGTGGTTGTGATGTTTGTAAACAAAACTTAAATGATGAAACTGACGCTCGTAGTTTTTTAACGAAATTTGGTGATTGGTTTGTCAATCTCCCAATTTGGTGATTAAATTTATAATATAAGTGAAAAAACTATTATTAATCATATCGTTAGTTTTAATTGGATTTGTTGCAAACGCACAAATACAACCACCTGATACATTACAATTATCGGAAAAAGAATTATTTGAAGAAAGTGATGACTGGAATGATTTAGGTATATTGCAATCTTATATTGATTTCTCAAAAGATGTACTATCCTCATCAAATCTGTCAGTTGGTATTATTGGTAGGCAGATATCAACCACATTAAATTTAGGATATAGTAAATCATCTGCAAACGGACAATGGGGTCATACATTTGCAGCATCAATAAATCCTATATGGAACTATTATGGTGTGGGTTATGGTATTGGTAAAAATACAGAAAAAAGAACTACAACATTACAATCATTTTATTCAACGGATTTTGATTTTCAAAAAGATATTACACTATCATTTATAGATGTATTTAGAACTAAAAAGTTTGGAACATTTGGTTATAGTGTAATTGCATCAAAATCATTTTGGAATTCATACGAAGGTGAGTGGGAAGGAAAATATACAATAGACGCCGATGGTAACTTTGTGGATTTAATTTATCCAACTATACCGGCATCAAGTGAAATTACTTATAGAGGTATGGTAATGTACACATATACGCATAAAACAAAGATGGTAAATATCTCACCACAAATGTTTGTAATGAGTGATATATACAAAGATTTCAAAGATGGTACTGCATCTGATTTAGGATACTTAAATGCTTTCAATTTAGATTTATATTATGGAACATCGTTTGATTGGAAAATAACTAAAAGATTTGTATTGAATACTAATATTAGATTTAACACAACCATTGATAAATCAACAAAATCTGCTGGTTACAAAAAAGAAAATCCAATAATGTTTATGATAGGAACAAACTTTCAATTTTAATGAAAAAGATATTATTCATATTAGTATTGACTTTGGTAGGGTGTAGAAAAGTAGAAGTTAGACCTGAACCAAAACCAACTATTATAAGTGTATTTAGTACATCACAAAGTAGTGTAGAAAACGGACAAGAAATACAATTTGATTTAACAAAAAATGGTGTATATACTCTAACAATTGGTGATAGTACAACCAACCAAGTTTTGACAAGAGAAAGGTTTAATGGACAAATTGGAATAAATAAAAAGAAAATATACACTAAATCACTTTCAGTTAAATATTTATATCTGTTATTGGAGGATGAAAACAAAAGTAAAGTAGGAAAAACAATAATAATAGTAAAGTAAAATGAGAAAAATTGACAAAATTTTAGGACTAGGATTTTTAGTAACCCTTTTAGCATTAAGTTGTAGAAAGGTAGATGTACCTACACCCATAAACCAAATCCCATCGGAATTGGCAATAAATAGTGTAAGTGGTATCAAATTGGAAACACCATTTGTAACATCACAAGTATCTATGAATGTTAAAAGTGAAGTAGCACAAACTGTGACTATTAAGATTTTTGACATATCTAATCGTGTAGTATCAAAGTCAACAAGTGATGTGAAAGCAGGTGATAATGTATTAAAAGTATATACAACCGCATTACCATCATCTGCATATAGAATTGCATTATTTGATAACAAAGGTAATCAATTAGGAATAACAGATTTTAATAAAATATAAATTATGGCAAAAGCAACAAAAACAACAAAGACATCGGAAGAAGCTGCAATGGCTAAAAACGAAAAACATAATGACGGAACTATGAGTGGTTTGAAAAAAACCATGATTGGTACAGTTGGTACATTGGTAACTGCAGGTGGAGCATTTTTAATGACTTACTTACAAAAACCAAAAGAGAGTGATAAACAAGTTCAACCTCAATCAATCAACATCAACATACCTCAGCAACAACAAGCAGCAGGTGGTAAAACTGTAATCATCAAAGAAAAAAGTGCAACTCCTGCAACCGCAGCACCAAAACCTAAAAAGAAAGAAGGTGATGAGTTCAAAGAAGAAGCACCAAAATGGTAATATGGTATCAAATAGGAACGGTAGTATTCTTTATAGGACTAATATCGTTTTTAATTAGACAGGCATTAAAAATTAAAAAAGATAAATAGGTTACATAGTTATAAACATTTTAAAAACAAAACTATGACATTTAAAGAATGGGTAATTGACATTTTCAAAGACGAAAGGGGTGCAATTTCCGTAAAACCAGTAATCGCATTTGTAGGTTCGTTGTTCTTATGTGGAACAATGTTAGCTAACTCATTTACCGAAGACCATTTCAAACCAGCTGCTGAATTAGTAAATGCCGTAATGGTAATTACTGCTATCGGTATGGGTGCAGATACTTTGGATAAATTTACTAGCAAAAAAGTAGAAGAACCTAAAAAAGAAGAAGAATTAGGATAACAATTTCTTAATATAGAAACCCTCACTTTATGTGGGGGTTTTTTATTTATTGATATGAATAACTTATTAACGATAGTAATACCTTGTAAAAATGAAAAAGATAACATATATGAGTGTATTGGATTTATTGCAAAGCAAGTGGGGTTCGCAGGAACTAGAGTTATTATTGCAGATACTTCCGACGAGGAAGATAGTTTAAATTTTTTACAATATACGGAGGATAACTACCGATATTCACTAAATATTGAACTAATTAAAGGTGGGTTTCCTGCAAAGGCAAGATTAGAAGGTAGTAAATTGGTAACGACTCCTTACATACTATTTTTAGATGCAGACATAATGTTACAAAATAAATTCTTATTGGGTGAGTGTTTGGCATATAATACGGATTTAGTGACTGTACCATTTCAAACCGAAACTGGATTTAATTGGATATTCCGTTTATTTGATATTCAGCAACAATTGAGCAATCTATTAGGAACACCATTCGCAATTGGTGGATTTCAATTGTGGAAAACGGAAGCATATTGGAAAACAGGTGGATATGATGAAACTCATTTATTTGCAGAAGATTATTGGGTTTCACAAAAAGCAGAAAGTATGAAGATACACAAAACAAAGGGTGTGTGGACATCTGCAAGAAGATTTAAAAATAAAGGATTTTTTTACATGTTCATATTAAGTATCAAATGCTACATCAACCGAAACAATACAGAATTTTTCAAAAAACACCACAATTATTGGAAATGAGATACAAAGCAATCATAGTATCTGACCTACATCTGGGAACAAAAGATAGTAAGGCTGAAGAGTTTTTACATTTTATAGAGGAACATCCAACTGACCTGCTGATTTTGAATGGAGATATAATAGATGGATGGGCATTGAATAGAGGTGCAAAGTGGAAAAAGCAACATACCAAAGTAATCAGTAAGTTATTAAAGTTATCCAACAAAACACAATTGGTTTGGATAAGAGGTAATCACGATGAATTTGTACAAGAGTTTATTGGTAGTCACTTTGGAGGTATTGAAATTAGAGAGGATTATGTTTTGGAATTGA